>UPTG01000225.1_pt1 | contig 49533 bp, 42 predicted proteins | sample 2160121 | NCBI WGS metagenome assembly UPTG01 (sample SAMN06266255, study PRJEB28933) | marine metagenome | isolation source: Columbia River Estuary | place: USA:Columbia River Estuary, USA | collected 2014-07-27 | reverse complement strand
GACGCGTTTGAATTGATTTCAGAGGTCACTCTGGGATACAGCGATAATACGATTTACGAAGGGGGTGATCAGGCGCGTTATCAAGGCAAGCTCTTCGAAGCCAAGTGGTGGACTCGTGGCACGGCACCCAGTAGTGCGGCACCCAACAACAATGGCCCCTGGACATTGATCGGTGATGCCGACTGCTGAAAACGCGGCCAGTGGAACCACACCACAAAACAACAAGGGGGCCCTGCCCCCTTTTTTTGTGCCACCCACTTTTGTGCCACCGCCTTTCGGTCGCGATCTGTCTTAGGGTCGCTGTTTCCGCTTACATCCAATCGAGAATAGCCGGTTAGCCTGAACCCATGAGTGGATCGCGGAGCCTCTCTCTCGCAGATCCTAAAGTGAGATTGCCGTCAGCCGACTCGGTAGCGCTTTTTTCCAAATTGATATGGCGCGTTAGAAAGGGGGCATCCGCGGAGTCGACATCCCTATCGTCACGCCTCACTATGTAGGCACAGCGTTAGGGACAGCAAGGACCACCTATTATGTCTCCCGATATGTCTCCCGAACACCTCCGTGTGATCTTGGTCGTGTATGCAAGCGCCCTCCTACCCCTATTGATACTGCCGCTGCTCCGACTCCGACATATGTTGCCAGCTTGGGTGACTCAAGCGTATCTGGGCAGCTTTGTGCTGTGCGCGCTCGGCTGGGAAATCTGGTTCACCTATGGTTTGGTTGCTGGCGAGGCGGTGGATCTGAGACGCGCTGATGACCTGAACCAATACCTACCGATCCACATCAATTGGCTTCTCAATTCCCTGGCGGATGCCGGCAGCATCACGCTAGTCGGATTGTGGTTAATGTGGCTTGTGTCGGGGAAGCATCCGAGGGTTTTTCAACATTGGCATTGGGGCGCGTTTGGCGTGTTCATGATCTGGTGCCTTGCGCAGAATATTATTGTCGAGATGTTTTTGTATCACGACCAACTCGCCGTCGGAAAACCGTTGTCTTGGGCGCCATTGGCGCCCGGTGGGCCGTGGTGGAATCCGCTTTTATTTGAATTTCGAGGGCGCACGATTACCTTTCAGGGCCAGGTGCCCTGGTTGCTGGCGCCCTGGCTGATTTACGGCGGGGTCATTGTGCTCGCCAGAAAAAGCGCAAATCAGTTATTAGGTGCGGTGCCGACGGCCAGTCGATCATCCGGTACGCCATCTGATCGGTAAATCATCCGGTGCGCCATCTAGCAGATGACTAACGATTAAGCTCGCGCGCAGTCAGTTTACCCAGCTGGGACATATGCACCTCGTCGGGCCCATCAGCAATCCGTGAGAACCGCGCCAAAGTAAAGACCTCTGGGATGAGTGTGTCTTGGCAGACACCCATACCACCAAACACCTGCATCGCCCGGTCGGCTACTTGCTGCGCCATGTTAGGTGCGACAATCTTCACCATAGAGATATAGGGTATCGCCGCTTTCATACCCTGCGTGTCCATGACATGCGCAGCCTGCAGCGTCAGTAATCGTGCCTGCTCAATATCACAGCGGCAGCGAGCAATCTCGTGTTGCACGCTGGTTTTTTTGATCAGCTTCTCGCCGAAAGCCACGCGCTCGTCCGCCCGCGCGCACATCAGCTCTAGGCAACGTTGCGACAAGCCCACTAAACCCATGGCGTATTGGAATCGGCCCGGCCCAAGTCGACCCTGAGCAATTTCAAAACCGCAGCCCTCACCCTTAATCATATTACTCACGGGAACCCGAACATTATCGAAGAAAAACTCCGCTTCACCACCGGGGGAATGCAGGTTGTCGAATACGCGTAATTCCCGCACTAACTTAACTCCGGGCGTGTCCCGGGGCACTAAAATCGTCGAGTGCTGACGATGGCGCTCGTTTTCCGGGTTGGACTTACCCATCACCAACATGATTTTACAGCGGGGGTTAATGGCATTGGTGGTCCACCACTTGCGGCCATTCAAGACGTACTCGTCGCCGTCGCGTTTGATTTCGAGTTCCATATTAGTGGCATCGGAAGACGCCACCTGTGGTTCTGTCATGGCATACGCGCTGCGAATCTCCCCCGCAAGAAGAGGCTTAAGCCACTGCTCTTGTTGCGCCAATGTGCCGTACTTGGCCAGCACTTCCATATTGCCCCGATCGGGCGCGTTGCAATTAAACACGGCCTGTGCCCAGACAACCTTACTCATGGTTTCAAACAACGGTGCGATTTCCACGTTAGTCAAACCTGGACTCCACGGCTCATATTCGTGTGGCAGAAATAGATTCCACAAACCCTCGGCCTTGGCCAACTCCCGCAGCTCGTCAAACCAAGGTGGGGTCTGCCAAAGGTTGTCTTGGTTCAGTGTCCAGGTGCTCCAATCGTGTTCACGAGGATAAATATGTTCCGCCATAAAGGCTTCGAGCTTGGCGTTCAGCACCGATACTGTTTCGTTGATTTCAAATCCCATGGTCAGTATTCCTATCGGGTTATTAATGTCTCGTTAACGCCCACCATTTTGGTGTCGCCTTTAAAGGGCAGGCCGTCTTCCTGTCTCGGGAGGAGCGGCAAGTGCTGATGTCGCCACAGGGGCTCCCAGCAGCCGTGCCGCTCTAGCAGTACTCTGACCGTCGTCTGTGCTTGATCAGGCAGCGCCAAATAGTGTGACCGCAGTTCCTGCAGGCACCAGACGCGGTAGCGTGAATAGCGAGCACGCCGGTAGACCACGCCACCGACCGCCACATCGAAACGGGGCGTTTCGTCCGCCACCGCGTCCACATTGGCGCACAAATACGGCAGATAAGCCGCGCCGATATCATCGAGCAACGGCCCCAGATCGTCGGGAATTCCCTTTAGCCATTGTCCAGTGCAGTGGTCCATACGGGTATTCCATAACCGCGCCACCCACTCCAGCACGGCAGGCGCCTGCTGTCGGATGACTTCCAACGGCACCGGGTCGAGGGCGAAGTGCCGAAAAAAGGGCCCTGAAAATCCGATATCTGCCAAGGAAGGCCGATCACCGAGCAGAAACGGTCTCTCACTAAAAATCGCCTGTAGTTGGCCAAACAGCCGCAAAGACAATGCTTCGACTCCCGCGACCGCCTCACGGGTAATGCCATCCCCCGTGGTGTACCCCCCACGCTGCCGGTTGCGCACCGACCAGCGCTTCAGCGCACTGGGTAAGGGCAACCCCCCCATTAGCTCATCAGCGAGGTGGCGCGACGCAAAATGGGCGCCTTCTGAATAATGCCAACGGTAGTGCATGGCCGGCCGCCACCACCATTCGTCAGCCCAGTCTTCCAGCAGCAGGCACACGAACCGCTGCACTGGATCCTCTGGCAGGAGACCATTTTGAGAATACTTCCCTTCGAACCACTGAATCATTTTAGTGGAGTCTGTCATCCAGCGGCCATCGCCCAGTTGCAACGCCGGCATCTGCCACAAGCCAACGGCTTTTTCGAGCGCTTTTCGCTCGCTGGGTAACTGCATGCTATGCAGTTCGTAGGGGATGCCCCGCACGCGCAAATAGTTCTCCATCTTGCCGGTGAAGTAGGAGATATTCGATCCGTGAAGCGTGATCGGTTGCAGCGTGGTGGTATCGTTCATCGCGCGCGGCTCAGGCGGTGTAGGTCGACGCCAAGCGAGCTACAGCGGCATAGAATCCGGACATGGTGTCCTGCAGGATCTCGTCGGCACTCTTCACCGCATCGATGCGTCCTACCACCTGACCAGAAAGCGGTATGGCCGCTTCCATTTCACCACCGAAGTAAAGTTCAGGAATGCCTGCCAGGTGTTCCATTGCGTTGAACTTGCCCAGTGGCAGCAGTTTTTCAGTGCGCTCAGTGCGCAATGCCCGCAGCGCGGGCCGCGATTGTTGGTTGAGAAACACCGTATCGGTCTCCTTCGCGGCGACCACTGCCTGCTTCCAGTTGTTGTGCACGGGTGAGTCAGAGCAGCTGAGCATTCGGGTCCCCATCTGCACGCCCTCCGCCCCCATGGCAAAGGCACCCGCCATGGACAAGCCGTCGCACATACCGCCGGCGGCGATGATCGGCACCTCCGTGCGGGAGCGAATCAGTGGTAATAGCACCATCGTCGACACCGGACTCGGATTTTTAAAACCGCCGCCCTCTCCGCCTTCTACCACCAAGCCATCGACACCACAGTCAATCGCTTTTAACGCCATGTCTAAGGTAGGCACCACGTGAAACACTTTAATACCCGCTTCCTGAAAAGCCTGAGTACAAACATTGGGGCTGCCCGATGAGGTGGTCACAAACTTGATGTTTTGCTTAATCACAAAGTCGATGATGTCGGTGCCCTTCACGTAAGACAGCGCCACGTTCATGCCAAACGGCTTGTCGGTGAGGTCACGCATTTTAGCGACCTCGTTGCGGATATTGTCGAACTCACCCGAGGCGGTTTCGATCACGCCCATGCCGCCCGCGTTACTTACCGCAGACGCCAGTTGGGCACGGGCAATCCAACCCATGGGGGCCTGAATAATGGGATAGTCCGTGCCAGTCATTGCCGTCACGCGGTTCTTCATGGGAAGTGCTTTAGTCATGTTCTACCTCAAGTTCGTCGTATCGCTTTACGTGAGTGACAGCATCGTCTCCACGCCCGTGCCTTGTAGCAGTGAATCGACGGATGCGCGATCTGTATCAACCAAAGCTCGATAACGCTCGTTGGTCCACATGAGGCATTTAGCCTGATAAGGAAAGGTTTGCTGAGTCCAGCGAGCACCATCGATTTCAGCCTCCCAAGTTTTATCCCCCGCTTGCACGGCGGCCGCATTCGCTAACTGTGCGGGAGCGTATACCCTTCCTATTTCCCGCAGAAGGCCGCGTAGGCTCTCGGGTTGGTCATCCAACTTCACCCAGTCCTGCTCAGTAGGATCCAATCCGCTCTGGTCGTCCATTAGGTCGACCCAGGCCACGGTGCGTGGGGAAACCTCGTGTGCAATCGCCCGCGACGTGGGATCAAAGCCCACCAGTTGAGTCAACTGGCCATAGAAACCGAAATCGCCCGCTGCTGGGCGGTGACCCAGCATGAATGGCTGATTGGCGAGGTGGTCTTCCATGGCGGCCAGAAACCGCCGATAGCTGGCATCGATCACGGGTGCTGTGATGTCATTGGAGCCCACCACATACAAACGACCCACTTGGCGATCGGTGAAATACTGCTTGAACTGCTGGTGCGCTGCCTGCGGTAAGCTCACATCCAGACCCAGCGGCAACAACGTACCGGCATTATCCGCATCCACTTCAGGATACCAGCGGTAATGAAACATATACTTAGTGCACCACTCGTCAGCAAAGTCCTCAATGAGATAATCGATAAAGGCCAATGCAGGATCTGTGGGAAGTACTGAGCGGCCCGGGTACATCGCCTCCAAGCGGCGAATAATGGGCGTGGAGTCGGTCACGGCCTTCAGCCCATTTTCTTCCTCAAAAAAGAACGTCGGCATAAAAACCGGCTTAGGTTGGGCTACTCCCAGCGCCTCACACGCTTGCTCGATCTGGCCCCAAGTAATCGCATAAGGCACGCGGCGATAGCGCAGCAATGCCAACATTTTTTGTGTGTAAGGTGAGGCCGTGCCGCCTGCTAAACGAACGAGTGGTTGTGCCATTTTTTTCGTCCCTCGGGGGTTTTCACCGACATGAGCAAGCCACGATGTGCTTGCACTGAGCATGATATATTGACATATCTAATGCCATTATGTAACTCTGCGACAGCGATAATCTGGACAATTTCACGTGTTGCCCCTCACTGTGCACGGGAGCACATCAGGCACACTGGCGGCTATCGAGGTATGGACCACGGCGTGATTTTTTACACCCCAGTGAGAGGCTCCGCTACACAAAGGCCTAACAACCGCTTTACCGCATAACTTTTCCGCATAACTTGCTGCATAAAAGGTGATGATCATGTCTCTCAGAACAAAGATCTGGTTGGCCCCGACCCTGCTCTACGCAGTGTTTTTTGCTTGGTATACCGACTTTGGCGGTCCTTTAAGCGACGCAGAAATTGATCACTATGTGGCCACCATGAGCAGTAATGGCAGCGAGCCCGAAGTGGTCCGTTTTATTGAACAGTTCGCTCGGCAAGATACGGGACGTCAGTTCCTGATGGTAAACAATATCGACATGAACGAGGATCCACCCGATACGGAGGGCGCCGAGCCCGGCGAAAGCGCAGATGACCTCATGGGGCGTTACATGGCGCACATGATACCGGCATTGCTGATCAGAGCCTGTCACCCAGTACTGATCGGTTCTGCGGTCTACTCATCGATGGATGTTGTGGGTATCGAAGGGGCGGAAAACTGGGATCAGGCGGCGTTATTTCGCTATAAAAGCCGTCGCGCCTTCCTCGATATCGTGACCAATCCGGCGTTCAAAGGGGAGCACCATTTTAAAACCGCCGCGCTGGAAAAAACGATCGCCTTCCCCATAGAAACCAACTGGTATCTCAGTGATCCACGGCTCCTGCTGGGTTTGATGCTGTTAGCATTGACCGCCTTAGTGGACGGCTGGCGACTGTCTCGATTGTCAAAACAATCCGCCAATCAGGAATGATCGATCCGTCTCTGGGGTCATTACTGGCGAGTCTGAGGAGACCGACTAGGTTGACTGAAGGTGATCCTGCTCAGGACACCCAACAGCGACCAGCGGGTAGAACGCAACACCTCGAGTACTAATTAACCAATGACGTACCGCCGTCTACCGGAATAATTTGGCCTGTGATAAAGGCACTCGCTTGACTGGCCAGCATCACCGCCACACCGGCGATGTCGCCCGGTTCACCCCAACGACGCATCGGAATAGTCTGAAGCTCCTGTTCAAATGCGGCCTGATCTTCGCTCAGAAATTCCGTCATCTTGGAATAAAATCGCCCCGGTGCGATGGCATTAACGCGAATGTGTGAGGGGGCTAATTCTGTTGCCGTGATCCGCGTTAACTGATGAATAGCAGACTTTGAAGCCGCATAACTGAACGTGTTGAGGCCATTACCCAACATGCCAGCAATCGAGCCAATATTGATAATCGCGGCGGTTTGCTCGGCGCTTGCCTTGGCTTGCAGTAAGGGGGTTAAGGCTTGTATCAGAAAGAACGGACTCTTCACGTTGAGATCCATCACCTTATCCCAACCAACTTCGGGAACCTGACCAAAAGACGCCGCCCAAGCCGTTCCTGCGTTATTGACCAATACATCGAGATGGGATTCTCGTTGGTTGAGTTCTGCAACCAGTTCGATCAGACCCTCGGTGGTCGATATATCGCCAGGCAGTGCGACACAGTCTCCAAATTGGCTGAGTGCCTCCGCCGCCTCAAGACAAGGCGCGGCTTTTCTTGCCGTGATGTAGACGCGCTCGGCGCCCGCCTCCAAAAAACCTTGCGCCATAAAAGCGCCTAGGCCGCGGGACCCCCCCGTGATCAAACAGACTTTGCCCTGCATCGAAAAAAGACTCTCGATCATCTTCACGCTTCTCCGTGTCATTTCAGGGGGCCACACCTGGCTCGGCAAGCACAGCCTTTGCGCCGATGTTATCAGTTGGGGGTGTAGACGTATTCGTCACCCTCAACAAATTGCTCAGCCAAAGTCTTGTCGACCATCACCGGGATTTGCACACTAGACTCATACAGAGGCCCTCGGGACCTGAGCTGATGGGCCGCCAGCACCGCGCTCAGTTCCTCGAGTTTGTCACTGCGGCTCGCAGCCAGATTGTTTTGCTCGGTGGGGTCATCGGCCAGATGATACAGCCACCGCTGGAGGCCGTCGGTGGGTCGGTCGTTAACCTGCAGCTTCCAGTCGCCGTGGCGCACCACCTGATAGTGGCCGTTCTGCCAAAATAGCGTTTTACGATTCCAGCTATCGGCGCCCTCCTGAGTCGCGCTGCCCGAGGTGAGTGGCAATAGATCCACACCGTCAATCACGACCTCCGCAGGCAATGCTGCATCGGCCGCTGCCGCCAGGGTCGGCATCATATCGATATGCGCCACTGGCGTTTCAACGGTCGTACCCGGTGCAATTTCCGCCGGCCATTTGACAAACAGCGGCACACGAATGCCGCCCTCAAACATCGTGATCTTCCAGCCGCGGTGCGGGCTGTTGATGTCATCAATGCCAATGTACCCCGGGCCACCGTTATCACTCGTGAAGACCACCATCGTATTATCGGCTAAACCCTCTGCCTCTAAGGTGTCTAAAATGCGTCCCACGCTGCGATCCAAAGCGCGAACCATCGCCGCGTAAACCCTTTTACGATGGGGCCTGATATCACCCACTGCTTCATAATCCTCTCGGGTGGCCTGCAGTGGTGTATGGGTTCCCCAATGGGCTAAGTAAAGAAAGAACGGTCGGTTCTTATTGGCCTGAATCACCTTGATGGATTCGTCCGTCCAGTAGTCAGTCAGGTAGCCGCCGGGTTTGAACCGGTCCTGATCGCCCGAATTGAAAGAGTTAGCAAAGTTCAGCCGCGCCCATAAAAATTGATCAATGGGATCGAAAGGCAACCTCGCATTCACCACTTCAGGATCATCCTCTGGCAGATAGAGCCCGCTCGCCATCAACAAACTGTCGTCAAAGCCCTGCTGGTGCGGCAGCATGCCCTTCGCGCGACCCAAATGCCATTTGCCAATATGTGCCGTGTAGTAGCCCTTTTGCTTCAATACCTCCGCAATTGTCGTCTCGGACGCGGGCAGACCTTGTTGCTCATACGGCGGTTGACTCGACTCAATGGTTTTATCCCAAATACTGGCAGGCATATTGTTATCCATCTCTGCCGAGATCAGCGTGGTCACCCTCCCCATACCAGATGGCACCGGCGTAAATTCGAACCCGGTTCGCGCGGGATAACGTCCCGTCATCATCATGCCGCGGGAGGGCGCGCATGTACTGGCACCCGAATAAGACTGGCGAAACACCGCGCCTTCGGCGGCGAGACGGTCGATACCGGGTGTCTTGAGTTGACCACCAGCGACCCCCCCACCAAAAGTCGAGATATCGTTGAAGCCCAGATCATCGGCAACGATTAGAATAATATTGGGCGGCTGTTCACCGTCGGTGACGGCTGCCGCAACAGGCCCTTGCTGCCAAGGGATTGGCCGATTTTCGGCGATGTCATATTCGTTTGCCGAGGTGTACTTCACCACTGCCAACAGAACCTCAATTCGCTCAGACCACGCAACGCCCCCCGCGACAACAGCGACCAAAAAAACAGAGAGGAGCACTTTTTTCACTGGTCACTGTCCTTCAGCCAAAGCCCTTGGAAACCGGTGGTTTCAAGATTGAGCTGGCCGGCAAGGCCCGCACTGCGGTGCACCGAAATAGCCTGCATGTCAGGTGATTGCATGACTTCAAACATGGCACCACGGGAAGGCCAAACTGCTAGTGCCACCACATCCCACAGTTCTTCTACCTCACCCAAAGCGAGACGCTCCACATCGCCTTCAAAGCCAATACCACCTCCTATCTCTTGCAACAGTTTCTTCACGCCCTCCTCGTACAACGCATAGGCCTCACGGCCGGTTAGGTCAGTGTCTCGGCCATCTTCATACTCAGCTTTTTCCTTGAACTTAAGGAGGTTGACCATACAAATTGGCCCCTCAGACACGGGCTCCATGAAGCCCTTGATCTGCTCTTTATTGGGGTAGACCTTGTTCACGACTTGCATTGATTGGCTCCTGTGTTCCGACACTTTTCTAAAATTTCGACTTGCTAAAACAGATCGTTGGATCCCAACCCCGAGAGGAAGCTGTCTGGTTCCGGGCGGTTGGCCGTATCAGGTGCCTTTGTCAGTCAACAGTGAGTAACGCTTGCCTCTCGGCTCGGGGGTTTTGTGCTCGTTGGGTAAAACGCAGATTCTGTCCATATAGGTCGAGCTCCCGTCGGCATACTCCCACACCAGTTGTTCGCCGGCAGGGCCTTGCTCAAGGTAACGCTTGACTACGGTTGGCCCCCAACCAAAAACATGGAAGTCCAAGACACCATCATTCCAGATCATGCTGGCCGAGGTGCGCATGCAGTACTCTTTTTGACCCATGGTGAACAACACCGAGCCTTCGGTATCGTCAGTATTGAGGCCCGCCGTACTGTTAGGCCCATAATCATGGATGACTCCGCTGGACGTTACGACGACGCGAGTACCGCACTGCTCCACCCGCTCTAAATGCCCCACATGGCCACCCTGTACACCGATCCACAGACCCCGAATATCATCGGCACCCTCAGGTAGTGGTTCGGTACACTGAGCCAGAATGGGCAAGGGAAAATGGGTATAACCACAATTTGGCGTGTTGCCTTTGGGTATATCGGCCGCCATTAATCCACTGCCATCAAGCTCTGGCAAGGCACAGTAATTGAGCGCGCTGCCGTCCCCGGCAAGCGTCGCCGCGTCGATAGTGAGTGGCGGTCGAGACGAAAAGTATCCCAGCCAAAATAGAAAAAGAAACAGACAGAGCGTTAACAGACTCAACACGGTAACGACTGTCTTGATCATCACCAAAATACCGCTCGGAGGGTTCATTGCCACACCTCAAGATTATCTGCTCGGCCCATCACGCGATCGAGTTTGATCGATAACATCTCGTGCATGCCGCAGGCCTGCAGCATCTGCTCCACCGATGCCTGCTCAGCTAAAGGCAGGCCCGCATAAATGGCCTGCACTCGTTGTAACAGGTAAAAACGGTAAGGCGAGGCTAAAGCAGTGATCGTTTGCCCTCGCACACTGAACTCGGCTCTGCCCAGCAGATTGTCCAGCCGACCCACTGCAGCCGCACCTGCTTCTGGCTGCTGTCGACCCAGCCAGTCATTGATAACGGAAGCCGCGGCACGAGTCTCGGGCACAAAGTCTTCCGCCACTGCGCGCAAAACCGCCATCAACGTTTCGGGTATCTCATCGTTGTTCAAAAAATCAGTGCCCGGCGCAAAAAACTCCGGCACGTCTTGGTCTGGGCGATTCATCCGTTCAACCCATCGGTACACCCGCGGGGCACGCTGTTGCATCAATGACGCCGGATAAGGATCCCTTCCTAAATGCGCATACAGGGGTGCGAGCAGTCCGTAATCGCCAACACAGGGTTTCCAACCCAAAAGGTAGGGATACTGTTGAAAGTGCGCATTGAAGGCATCGAGGTACTCCGTATAGAGCGCTTCTACCAGAGGTTGAGATTGCTCAGTGACGCCAAATACCTCAGTGACATGACGCATTCGGTTCATCATATGCTCGGTTTTTTCGGCGCGCTCTGGTGTATCTCGCTGCGCGTGCAAAAAGTGATATTGCACAAAATGGAGGTTTTCTGCTGGAAAATTCCAACGGTAGTGCATCGCCGGCCTCAGCAGCCCATCGTGACCAATCACGTCGAACAGCGCGCTGATAACTTGCTGGCAAGGCCCCGGTGGTTGGCTGGGGCGGCCATTGGCCGACTCAAAATGCTCAATGATCGCAGCGCCGTCCCGAATGACCTCTCCTGCGGGAGTGACTAGCGTCGGTATTGTCGCGAGCTTGGCCTTGGGCAACACCTCAGCCTTAAAACTTTCATGGCCCGTAGACCGTTCCTGAAACGCAATACGCTGCTTAATAAGGTAAGCGCGAGCCCGACCTGAATAGAGTGAATGGGACAGGGCATACAAACAATGCAGATCAGTCATCTCAACACGTCCTTTTTGATTCGATACGCCACATAAAACGGCAGCAACAACAGTAGGGCCAGTAGGAAGATAAGGATTTGCTCCCCCGACTTTTTGTGAAGCGTGTTGATAAACAACTGCCTCATCTGTGTGTAGCCAACCGGAAGCGGCAGCACACCATTCTCTTCCTGATATTGCTGATAGCGAGACAGCATGCGCTGAAAGAGGGCCGGCTGTGTAGCGGCTAGATCCACCGTTTCTCCCGGGTCTTCAACAATATTGAACAGTCGCCACTGACCATCGCCCAGCGGCGCCTGATTCACCACCACCTTGTAATCCCCTTGGAACAAAGCCCCGTGCCCCGTTAACTCGTATCCTACGGCGTCGTCCTCGCCGTAGACGCGCTCAACCTCCCCCCTCAATAGCGGCGTCAGGTCACGACCAATCAGCGGCAATACCGGTCGCCCCGCATAGCGATCACCCGGCAGCGCAGTGCCGGATAGGGCGAGAATGGTGGGGGTGATGTCGGTGGCCCAGGCAAACGCGCGGTTCAACTCACCCGGCTGTCTCACCGGTTCACCCGCAATGATCAAGGGCACACGCATGCCTCCCTCACCGGCATAAAATTTGTAGTGCGAGAGAGGACTGGCTGAGGCGCTGGCGAAGCTCGGGCCTATCGTATTAAAGCTGCCCTTCAGGCCCAAGCGATCATAATCTGAGTCGTAACCCAGCTGACGAGGCCCGATGGTTTGGGCAAAGGCCATCTGATCGGCGGCGCCACTTGCCTCGGTACCGTTATCGGAGGTGAAAATAAAGATGGTATTGCGATACTGGCCCCGTGACTTGAGATATGCCACCAGACGACCGATGTGAAAATCCATGGCTTCGATCATGCCCGCATAGACCGCCATGCGCTTGGCCTCGTAACGCTGTCGCTGTTCATCCAGCGCATTCCAGTCATCAGTCGTCGACATATCCACCATGGCGGTATCTGCTGGCACGATGCCTAGTTTGACCGCTGACGCCAGCCGCTGATGACGCAACACGTCCCACCCCGTGTCGTATACCCCTTGATATTTATCGATATAGGCCCGCGGCGCCTGCACGGGTATGTGCACCGCCTGAAACGGCAGATAAGCAAAAAACGGTTTGCCGTCTTCACGGTTGCTATCGATGAACTCAATGGTCTTATCAACGAGAAACCGTGAAGAGTAAAAGTCATCGGGTAAAGTGAAGCGCTCGCCGTCGGCGAACCAGTTCGCCCGATCATATAGAGGTATATAAGGGCGCTGCTCCCAGTGATCGGCGCCGGAATCCATCAACGCCAGTGTTCGCTCGAAACCTCGTCGACTGGGTCGTTTCTCCGGACTGGACCCCAAATGCCACTTACCGGCCATATAGGTGTGATAACCACTCCCCTCTAAAAGGGTAGCCACAGTGACCACGTTGTCACCCAGTTCTCCCTGATATTGAGGCTGTGTTCGTTGCTCGGGCGCCAGCAGCTCTGAAATGTTCGAAACACCTGCAGCGTGGCTATCGACACCGGTGAGTAACATCGCTCGGGCTGGCGCGCAGTTGGCGGCGGTATGGTAGTTCGTGAACCGCACCCCTTGTTTAGCCAAGGCCGACAGCGCCGGGGTGCTGACCTCGCTGCCATAGGGGGCAATGTCGGTATAGCCGAGGTCGTCTGCGAGTATAAAAACGATATTGGGGCGTGACGCGAGGGCAGATGGCGCATTGCTGGCCCCACCCATCTCGTCGCTTGCCAGCACCGCCGTTATGATAAAACCCCATGACAACGCGGTTGCTAAAATCCACTGGCAGACACGAGAGACGCTCAACAGTTCATGCCTCTTTGGCCAACCGGCGCGACGCCACGAGTAAAATAATCGACACGACCACCTCAGGCGCAATAAGGTCCAACGCCAGTGCGGCATCGTGCACCAACCAGGCAACAATACGCCCAATGGCCGTGAACGAGAGCAACATAATCGCCGGGTAATACCAACTGCGACGCCCACTAGTCAGTGCGATCAATAAGCAAGTCGCCAGTGTCAAAAAGAAGGCAGACATATCACCCACCTGAGAACTCAAGCCCACACCTTGGTCCAAGGTCAGACCAAATGTGGGTGCGACGCCAACAGGCGCGACGAGCCAACGCAATCCGGTCACCAGAAATGAAACCGCAATCACGAGCACCAGACCTTTTAATACGCTATTCACTTGTCTTCCCCTTAGTTCTGAGCGCAGGCCAGCGCTTCACCCACCTGCCCCCTTAATAGATTAGTTCCGCGCGCTCAGAATACGCATCATGGTATGCGCCGTCTCCAGACCCGAGTTCTGATTCTGACCCGTGACGAAGCGCTGCTCGTCGTCGGCAATCACATGAGTCGCAAAAATATCTCTGAAGGCGGTCTGACTCTCAAATACGGCCCCCGCCTTGCGCAGCTCCGTCTCGGGATGCAGTGGTGTCATTTCAATACCCAGCTCTTGAATTTGCTTGTCAGTCACACCGGTCATGCGGCGCCCAGCGATCAGCAGGTTGCCGTCGCGGTCAAGCGCATTCACTAACCCCAATACGCCGTGGCAGACGCCACCCATCACAGCCGCCTTATCACCGTAATACGCCTCGCTCACCTTGGCCGCTAGTTCGGGGGATTGCGCCAGGTCATAGGCCGCACCCCAGCCACCTGAGAGGAAGACGATATCGTACTGGCCGATGTCGACGCCCGCGATAGGGATAGCGTTGTTCACTTTCGCCTGCGCCAGCTTGTCGTTCAAATAACGCTCGTCCTCCGGCGATTTGACCATAAACCGCAAAGTTTGAGGATCGATGGGGATTTCACCGCCCTGAATACTGGCGAGATCCACGTCCATACCGCCGTCAAGGAAGGTGTAGTAAGGGTGGGTCAGCTCAGAAGCCATCACTCCAGTTGGCTCCCCCTCGGTTTCACCCGGCGCTGCCAGCACGTCGTGACTGGTCGTAATGATTAAGGCGCGCTTGCCCGGTAAGGATAAGGTTGGTCCGCTGTAGGTCGGATGCAGCCCCGCTTTATGCAAAATGGTCGGGAGCGACAGGAGTACGAGGCCGCCTAAGGCGACGAGGAGTAAACCACCAGCGAGTAATTTTTTCATGGGCTGTCTCTAGATCTCTTTTAGGGTCTGATTGATCGGCGCCTGATTATTATGACATAAAAAATGCCATAATAATCAGGATGCTTCAAGTCGCTCATCGGCGGTATCCCTCGGCATGAAGCAGCGCTCCCAGTCAGTGCGCCACAAAATGAAAAGGCGCCGCGGGCGTGGCACGTGAATGGGCCGCAAAACCGGTCTATGCAGTACTCGCCTAGCTCGCAAAAGCAGCGACAGGGGTGCCGCCAACGATACCGATCGCGGCTTACAAGCCAACCTGCAAAGCCAAGCAGCGCAAGGATTGGTAGGCGATGAACCGAGTTTCAGGTGCGGTGGTTTTATGGAGCGGTGCAGTGGTCTTTATGCAGAGGTCAGTGGTTTTTTTGGAACGGTGTGAAGCGATTGTGAAGCGACTGAATCATTGTTTCAGCCAGTATAGACGCCAAGCTGGCAGCAAGGCTCATCTCGCACCGGTTCTGTTACGTCGGCCTGTTGTCAATCCGCAGGGATCACGGTTTTTAGCAAGGTCCTAAGGAGGTTGACACTGGCCGTTTTACTGAGCCCTTGATGGGAACGCAACCTGTCCCACATTTCGAAGGACGTGATTGCGTCGATCGACTGACGTGTCTCATCGGGCAGGGAGTGCAATTCAGGCAACAGGTTATCTAAGTCCTTGCGCAAGCCGCGCTGGTTGCGCGCGTAATTGTCTCGCAATGTCTGATAACGCCACAGTTGGGCGCGAGTGCCCTGTGTAATATTCGTCACGCTCTCAAAGGCGTCGGCGCGACGCTTCACCATGGCATCAATGCGCTCCTCCAATGTGCCGCTGCGATCACCGCTGATGAAGAGCGCCTCATAAGAGTCACGGATATGATCGTCGATGGCCTTAAATAACGACTCCATATCCTCGAAATGTCGAAAAAAAGAGCGAATGCCAACACCAGCGCGATCAGCGATCTGTTGAGCAGTAGGAACTAGAACGCCCTCCTCCTGCAACACCAGCACAGCATCAACGAAGGCCAGCCGACTTCGCTCGCTGCGAAGCCGGCGTCCATCGACTCTGCCCTCGCTGTCCGGCTTCAAAAAATCGCTCATACAGGGTAGTGACCTGTTCTCGTGTCATTCAGCATCAATTGTCATGCCTCGCTATTTTGGTGAAACGACAAGACGGTGGAGCCGTCTCAAGCCAATGGCGTCTCCCCACTATCGCCCCTTGCACCTTATTACTAAGGTTCCCTTTACTACGGTTTCTTTTACTAGGGTTCCGTTTACTACGGTTCCTTTTACTACGGTTCCTTCTTAATAGAGCGCCAAACGGTGAAGATCAGTCTATCAGCGTTAGTCGAGCAACGCTTCGAACAACTCTATCTCCGGCGCCTCGGCGACCAGATCGCCCAGCACACTGTTAGCAGCAAGGAAATAATCCGATTTTCGATGTGCCTCAAGCGCTTCGGCATCCGTGTACTGTTCCATGACAATGTAAAGTTGTGGGTCGGTTTGGCTGCGATTTAGTGCATAAAAGATGTTGCCCGGTTCATTGGCCCTTACTTTTGCAGTCAGCTCTAAAAAAGCCTTTTCAAAGACTTCATTCTTACCTTCCTGAACCCTAATTTTGGCTAGCAACCCAATCGGCATTAGTCATTCTCCACATCATAAAATCAAGCTAGGCGCGCCTACTTTTATCCCTAACAAGCTACTGCTACGAGCAAGCAACAGACTTGCGCCAGCAACGGTAGTTCGGCAGGGCACACTATGCAGGTGTTACCGGGGTCAGCCTACTGAGCGGATCCATTTTGAGCGGAAGTTCCAGCAACCATCCGGTCATCCATTTGGCGGCGGCGGTGCTCAGTGAGTGACATCATTTCATCGCATTGGTGGCAAAACGCTATTCCTGCTTTGCCAAGATCTCAGCAACAGCCAATGCGCTGACATTATAAATCGCGCGCGGTGTCGCTGAGTTCACCATAATATGCGCCGGTCGTTTGAGTCCGGACATATAAGGGCCAATCAGTAAACCATTCGCCGTCTGCCGGAGCAGTCCCAGCGCAATATTGGCGGCATCAAGACCGGGAAATACCAGCAGATTGGCCTTCCCTCGAAGTTGGCTGTCACCATAAATGGTGTCTCGGTAGGCCGAGTCCAACGCGGTCAGCGAATGCATCTCGCCATCTATTTCCACATCAGGCAACTTTGCTCTGAGAATTTCGCTGGCTTGGCGCATTTTTCTAGCGGAGGGCGCATTCGAAGAACCAAAGTTGGAGTGTGATAACAGCGCCACACGAGGCGTTATGCCGAAATGCCTCACTTGCTCTATGCCCAGCAACGTTTTGGAGACAATTTGTTCAACGCTTGGGTCTAAGTCGATAAAACAATCTGTCAAAAACAGGGGGCCGTCATCAAATAGTAAGGTCGTTAATGTTGATGCGCGAACGTCGTTACCTTGTGTGCCAATCACCGATCGCAAGGTCTCGAAATGATCTGCAAATCGACCCACCTTGCCGCAAATCATCCCGTCTGCATCACCATTACGCAACGCCATGGCTGCAATCATCGTGCTATCGGTTCTCAGCAGCACACTGCTGCCCTCCACGGACACACCGCCGCGCCCCGCAATGCTATGGAAATCTCGTGAGTACTCGTCGTACTTGTCATAACTGCGCGGATTGATGACGTCGACATCCTCGCCCAATCGGATTCTCAACCCCAATGCGTCGATCACCGCGTTTATCGCGTCGGGACGGCCCACTAGGATGGGGCGCGCAATGGCCTCATCCACTACCGTTTGCACTGCACGCAGCACGATCTCGTTTTCTGCGTCTGAATAGACGAGCTTCAAACCACTGTTAGTCGCCGCATTCACAACCGGCTGCATAAACATACCCGAGCGCGTGACGTGTTTGCTGAGGCTTCGTCGATAGGCGTCAAGATCCTCGATGGGGCGGCTCGCCACACCACTTTTCATCGCCGCCTCAACGACAGCGACTGGCACCCGCTCGAAGAGGCGCGGATCAAAAGGCTTCGGAATGATGTAGTCCGAGCCAAACTTAAGCGACTGACCGTCATAAGCCTGCGCCACCTCTTCCGAGGCCTCTTGTTGGGCGAGATCGACCAGACCATAGGCACAGGCAATTTTCATTTCGTCGTTAATCGTGGTCGCACCGCAGTCAAGCGCGCCGCGAAAAAGGAAGGGGAAACACAGTACGTTGTTGACCTGATTCGGGAAATCCGACCGACCCGTGCCAATAATAGCGTCCGGACGCGCCTCGCGTGTTAGGTCGGGGTGAATCTCGGGATTGGGGTTTGCCATTGCTAGAATCAGCGGATCGGGCGCCATCCCTCTTACCATATCCTGCGTCACACAGTCGGCAGTGGACAGGCCAAAGAAAATATCAGCACCGACCATGGCTTCTGCAAGCGTGCGCTTGTCGGTCTTCCTCGCGTAGCGCTCCTTAAACTCGTTCATGCCTTCTTCACGGCCCTCATAGATGAGGCCCTTGCTATCACACATCAGCACATTTTCGCGTTTGAGCCCCAGGCTCACAATCAGATCTGCGCAAGACATACTGGCCGATCCTGCACCAGAGATCACGAGCTTAACCTCTTCCATTTTTTTCCCCGTGAGCTTTAGCCACGAGATCACAGCCGCTGTCGACACCACGGCGGTGCCATGTTGATCGTCATGAAAGACCGGGATATTCATGCGCTCACGAAGCTGACGCTCAACATAGAAACATTCAGGTGCTTTGATGTCTTCCAGTACGATGCCGCCGAAGGTGGGTTCGAGTGCGGCGATAATATTGACCAGCTTCTCGGGTTCTCTCTCATCGATTTCTAAATCGAAGGTATCGATGTCCGAAAACTTCTTCATCAGAACGGCTTTACCTTCCATCACCGGTTTAGACGCAAGCGCTCCGATGGCCCCTAGGCCCAGCACAGCAGTGCCATTGCTGATGACAGCGACGAGATTGCCGCGAGCGGTCACCTGCGATGCGTTTAACGGATCTTCAACGATGTACTCGCAAGCGTGGGCAACACCGGGTGAATAGGCCATCGATAGATCCGCCTGCGTTTCAAGCGGCGTGGTGGCTCTTACCTCCAGCTTTCCTGGCTTCCCCTCAATGTGGTACTTGAGGGATTCCTCCTTAAAGGTGGGCTTCTCCATCCGAGACTCCGAGTTGTCAGTCAGTTATCGCGTCTTCTTCATCGTGATCCGATTAATCTTCTAGAAGACGTCCCCGCAACCGGCGATGGCCGCGACTCAAAACGCGACAAGTGAAACATGAATCAGCGCGCCAAATAATGAAAGTTTTACAGTCTGTGACATTGTTATCGTTAATCCTACGTCTCTGGAACCATATTGGTTGTCGGTTAGCGGTTTTCAGTCAAGGCTTTTACCAGCCAGCATTGGTAGCAATCGCATCCGGTTCTGAACGGACTGGTTTCGACGATCCCACAAGCACTGTCAATGCGCACGCAACAAACCATTGCAGGTAATCGGTGTGCTCTAAACCAATGGGCAGTAACTAAGCACCTCACATGAAAACCAATCGGTGGGCGAACAGGCAGTCATCTGATGGCTCTCATGTGCTCACCGCCCTATGATGACAGTGTTCGATAAGCGATCACCAACCATAACAGGGAGCTTTATCATGTCGACAAACACCGCACTGAAAGACTTAGAGGCTGTGCGCGACAAAAGGGGCTATCTACTCCCACATCACGGGTTGTTAGCCCTTTCCGCACCGAATTTGCTGCAGCACTACGATCAACTTTATTCTTCACTCACGCTCACAGAGCGATACCTCGATCGACATGATCATGAATTCGTTTGGCTGGGGGTATTAATGAGTACCCAAGAAGCCCTTGGTACACACCACGTGCAGCGCTTCCTCAACGCAGGGGGCACCGCTGATGAAGTCGGTAGCGCAGCGGCAATTACCGCCATCGCCAATGGCAGTCGCTATCATCTTTTTATGGAGGATCACTGGAGCCCCCACCTGCCGGACGTCAATGCCGAAAACCAGTACCTCTCGCTGTTCAACAAGATGACACCCGAACTCTCAGCACCCCTTGCCCACATTACTGCCTGTGCGGTGCATACCTGCGTCGGCAATTGGCGAGCATTGGAGTGGCAAATACGCGCGGCCTATGCCGCCGGCACCGAAGAGATTTTATTAGCAGAGGCGCTGTCGCTTGCGATGTTTCCAGGCAGTGTTCCACACTACGTTCGTGGGGCAGACGTGTGGCGGCAGCTGATCCTCAGCAAAGCCGTCGAGGCCTCCGAACCCTTTCAGCAATGGGCCTCACTGAGCGGTCAAGGCGGGTTCGATGAAGCATCACATGTGAAGCAGCCTTAATGTTTGACGTTAGGGCTCACAAATCCGCTCGTTATCAAGCCCTGAATAGATCGTCGAAACATGATAAAACTGCAGCTCTAATTTGAGGTAAGGAGCCGTCAGTATGTCGCGAGTCGTTGTGTCCGGAGTCGTTGAATTTCCTCCTGAAGCGCGGGAAGACGCGTTGGTCAAAGGTAAGGCGCTTATTGAAGGCGCTTACACAGAGAAAGGTTGCCTTCACTATCACTGGACTGCAGACCTCAACCACCCCGGGCGGGTCATCGTGTTTGAGGAATGGGATTCGGGCGCGGATCTCGACGCACACCTCAAAGGTGACTGGTATCGCGACATGTTCGCGCACCTCTCTCAGTACACTATTTTGAGCGCCGACATTAGCAAATACAGAGTCACACTCAAAGAACTGGTCTATGGCGACGACGGCATTGCCAGCGGCTACTTTTCGGACGAAAAATAAACCTCTTCAGTTGGCTCGGCAGTGCAATAAACGCAATGTCTGTAATGGTGAAATGACGCTCCGCCTCAGATGAGGTATCAGTGACCCTTGAACTAGGGTGACGTCTTCCAAGATTGAATCTTGCGATAAATGGTCGAGGGGGCAACCTGAAGGCGCTTCGCAGCACGATTGATACTGCCGTCACACTCCGCAATGGCGGCTTCAATAGCGATTTTTTCGGTGAGCCATAGAGGCTGAATACCTGAATCGTGGGCGGCCAGGTCCTCAACTCGCGGCGCATCAGACAGGCCATCCGTATCGACGGCCATTTCAGTCCCCGAGATCATACGATTCACCATTGTCTGATCAATCTGGTGCGCCACTCCGGTGAGCACCAACTGCCTGAGTGCATTTTCGAGTTGCCGAACATTTCCCGGCCATGAATATCCTCTCAGCGCATTGGCCGCTTCGTTACTCAATGAACTCGGCGCCTTGCCCTCTTCCTCGGTGATACGCGACAAGAACCCATCAGCCAACAACAAGATGTCATCGGCTCTCTCACGAAGCGGCGGCATTCGCAGCGGCACAACGTGAAGGCGATAATAAAGATCTTCCCGCAGCCGACCCTCGCGCATTTCAAAAAGAGGATCACGATTCGTAGAAGCAATAATACGTACGTCGGCGGTTACCTCGCGGGTCGCGTCGACCGGCCGGTAAGTCCCATGCTGAATCAGTCGCAAGAGCAGCGATTGCGCTTCGAAGTTCAAACTGCACACTTCATCGAGAAAGAGTGTTCCCGCATCAGCCTGCGCCACCAGTCCATCTGGCGCAGCATCGCTTCTGCCAAATAACGCACGCTCGAGTTGATCAGCGGTTAACGCAGCGCAATCCACCACCACAAAAGGCGCTGGTGCACGCGCTGACAACTGATGAATCGCTCTTGCCGCCAGCTCCTTGCCAGTACCGCTTTCTCCCATGAGAAAAGCCGTCGCTTTCGTGCCCGACAATAACTCGACCGTGTCAAATACGGCCTGCATGGCAGAGGACTGACCAACCAGAGGCCCCAGACGCTCGCGTTTGACCGATAGATCCTCAACTTGCTGGCGCAGCTTGAGCTGATCGGCGGCGTTGAGCAGCGTCACGCGCAATCTTGCCGCGTCGAACGGCTTGCTGAGAAAATCCGTGCCACCGCGGCCCATTGCTTGCTCGGCATATTCAGCGCCGTGCCCTGTCATAACGACCACTGCTGGCTGAGGCGAGAGGCGCTTCACGTCCTCCAACAGATCGAGGCCATTTCCATCGGGCAGTTCGATATCAAGCAGAATGAGTTGGGGGGCCGAGTCGATCAGCCGCTGTCGCGCAGCACCCAGCGTCTGTACCGATGACACGTCAAGACCGCTGCCATCAAGATACCGCGCATAGATCTCGCAGAGTGTCGCACTGTCCTCAACAATGAGGGTTTTCACGTCAGGCCCGCCTCCTGCGGATACACAATGACCGGCTCGAGCCTCTTGGAGAACCGAGCGCTCATCACGATCTTAGATCAGTTGGAGGTTACCAGTTTTTGGTCGCTCTGGGCGTGAATCCAGTAAAGAACCGCGGTGAGTAATAAGACCGCGCCAACTTGGTGTGTCGCCGCCACAGGAATCGCTACCTGTGTCATCACAGTACCAATCCCTAGCAGAAGCTGGCCGGTGATAACTCCCAGCATCAGCATAGCGCTCCGCCGAACCCGGGCGCTGTCGCCAGTCCGCATTGTCTGCACGCTAAAAAATATCACCAGCAGCGTCACGGCATAAGCCAACATGCGGTGATTAAAATGAATGGTCGCCACGCCTTCAAAGGTCGCTTGCCAGCCCTGAGCATAGTATCCGGCAGGGACGAAGGTTTCTCCCATCAACGGCCAAGTGGGGTAAGCGAAACCCGCATCAGTCCCCGCCATAAAACCGCCGGACAAAATCAGCGTGTACACCCCGATTAATAGCACCCCTCCCGGCAATCCAATGTGCTTGAGCGCAGGAGACAGTCCCGCTCCCACACGCAGTAACACCCACATCATCAAGGCATAAATCGCCACCGCCACACCCAGGTGTGCGGTCAGGCGATACTGTGACACCGATGGCCGATCAACCAAGCCACTTTGCACCATGTACCAACCGAGGAGGCCCTGAGCACCGCCCAATATCAAGAGTAAAATCAGGGTCGGTAGCAGCTGTGGTGCGATCATCCGCCTTAGCGCAAAGACCACCAACGGCACGAAGTACATCAGACCGATCAAACGTCCCAGCACGCGATGTAAGTATTCAAACCAAAAAATCTGCTTAAAACCGCCGAGATCCATTCCTTGATTAATCTTCAAGTACTCTGGGTATTGCTGGTAAGTCTCAAAGGTTTGCAGCCACTGGGCCTCTGTGAGCGGTGGGATCACCCCCATAATCGGGCGCCAATCAACCATCGACAAACCGGATTCAGTCAGCCGTGTGACACCACCCAATAGAATCATTCCCAAGATCGTGGCGGCACAGATTGCCAACCATCCTGCTATCCAGCGCGCATTGTGTTGCGCGTCCACTGTTGTCGCTGTCATCATCCCGCCCCCCTAGCTTGCTCATTCTAGCGAAAACCACGCAGAAAGTGCGTGGTAGCGTAAACTCGAGGCCGTCGCAGGAGACCTTTGTGCCACTCATCAGACTCAATCAAATCGAATTCAGCATCGGCACACAGATGCTATTGGACAAAGTCAGCCTGACGCTGGAAAAGGGGGACCGACTCGGTTTGCTCGGCCGTAATGGTGCTGGAAAGTCTACGTTGCTGCGCATTTTGTCAGGTGAATTACTGCCAGAAGACGGTGAGCGCTGGGTGGACCCCAATATTCAGGTCACCCGGCTTGAGCAAGCGCTGCCTGACAATCTAGACCTCACCACTTATGAGTACGTGGCGACCGGGCTGGCAGACGTGGGCGCGCTGCTCAGTCGCTTCCACTCGCTGGCCGCAGACGGTTCGGCGGAGGCACTGAAAGAGCTCAGTACGATACAGGATCAACTCGAACATGCTGACGGCTGGTCTCTGGACCAGCGTATCGCGCGCATACTCGATCAGCTCGATCTCACCGCCACCGAGGCGCTATCGACCTTATCAGGCGGTTGGCGGCGGCGCGTCGCGCTGGCACGCGCACTCGTTAGCGAACCCGACGTGCTGCTGCTCGATGAGCCGACCAATCACCTCGACATTCCCTCTATCGACTGGTTAGAGCAGCAGGTCCAGCAGTTTGGTGGCGCCATTGTCTTAATCACCCACGACCGCCGTTTTTTACAAAGAGCCTGCACCCACATCGGCGAACTTGACCGAGGTCACCTCGCGTTGTGGGAGTGTGACTATGAGCGATTTCTGTTTCTGCGTGATCAACAAGCCGCCGCCGAACAGCGCGCCGACGCGCTATTTGATAAAAAATTAGCACAAGAAGAAACCTGGATTAGGCAGGGTATTAAAGCACGCAGAACGCGTAACGAAGGACGAGTCAGAGCGCTGGAGAGCATGCGCGAGGAACGCAGTCAGCGAAGAGCCGCACAGGGTAAGGGGCAGTTCCGCATTGAAGAAGCGGCCCGCTCTGGCAAGCGAGTCGTCGAGTTAGAGCAGGTCTCCTTCTCTTACGAGGAAGAGAAGATCGTGGATAACTTCTCAACCATTATTCAGCGTGGCGATCGCATCGGTATTGTTGGTGGCAATGGCGTCGGTAAAAGCACACTGATCAAACTATTACTGGGCGAGCTGAGCCCCAACGAAGGCACCGTCTCGATTGGCACGAAGTTAGAGGTCGCCTACTCGGATCAACTGCGGGGAGAGCTCGACCCCGAGAAAGACCTCATTGACAACATCTGTGGCGGACAGCAGTTTATCGAAATCAATGGTCAGCGCCGTCACGCAATCAGTTATCTCAGCGATTTCCTCTTTACCCCCGAACGGATTCGCACACCAGTGAAAGCACTCTCAGGGGGAGAAGTGAATCGCGCCATTCTCGCGCGACTCTTCACTCGAGCCGCCAACCTTCTGGTGCTCGATGAGCCCACCAACGACCTGGATATCGAAACGCTCGAACTGCTCGAAGAAATCCTCCTCGATTTCAAAGGCACGGTGCTCCTGGTCAGCCACGACCGACACTTTATGGACAGCGTGGTCACCAGCCTATTGGTCATGCCTGGCAGCGGCCAAATTGAGGAACAGGCGGGCAGTTATTCTGACTGGGAAGCCCGTGGCGGTCGGATTGCGGAGTCCTCACTGATGAAGCATTCGCAAAGCCAAACGCCATCGACTGAGTCCGACCATCCGGTAAAGCCCAGCCAGACTGTGACGACAGCGGCAACGGAGAAAAAACGAAAACTCAGCTATCAGGAGCAACGAGAGTTGAAGGGACTACCGGCCGAAATTGAAGCGCTAGAACAACAGCACGCGGCATTGCTTGCCACCATCTCCGCGCCCGGTTTTTATGAGCAAACGCCAGAACAGGTGGCCACGACGTTGACCACTGTCACCGAATCAGAGCAGGCACTCGATCACGCACTCGAACGGCTGGTCGCGCTAGAGGGTTAACCACTCAGAGGACGGCAGACACTGCGTTCACGACGCGATCCATATTGCCGGCGTTAAGCCCGGCGATATTGATGCGGGAAGAATCCAACAGGTAGACCGATTTTTCGTTTCGCAGGCGCTGAGCCTGCTCGACACTCAGGCCCAAAAACGAAAACATGCCATGCTCTTTGCTGATAAAGGCAAAGTCTCGATCTGTCTTAGCGATCAGGGCGTCACAGAAATCGCGTCGCAGGCCATTTATCCGTTGGCAAATTTGAGCCAGCTCCGCTTCCCACTGACTGCGTAAGTCTGGGGAAGACAACACCCGCCCCGCCAGCAAAGCACCGTGGGCAGGCGGCATCGAATAGACACGCCTCGCTGCGGAAACCGCCTGACTCGCCATCGCCTCAGCGGCACGCGCGTCGCCGCCCAGAAACATCACCGCACCCGCTCGCTCTCGGTACAGACCAATATTCTTTGAGGAGGACACCGCGATGATCATCTCGGGGACATGATCGATCAAACAACGAAGCCCGGCAGCATCTTCACTGAGCCCCGCCCCCATCCCTTGATAAGCAAAATCAACCATCGGCACCAAAGCTCTTTCTGCCATAAATGTGGCCAATGCCTGCCATTGCTCTGCGTTGGGATCGACCCCACTGGGGTTGTGACAACAGCCATGCAGTAACACGATGTCTCCCGGCGAGGCGGCCTCGAGATCTTCCAGCATAGCGGTAAAATCGAGTCCTCTGATTGCGGCCGAATAGTAGCGATAGCTTTTGAACTGAAGCCCCACCGAGCCCATCAGCGGAATATGGACAGGCCAAGTGGGATCGCTGACCCAGACCGTCGCAGTGGGCGCCGCAGCAAAGATCACCTCAGCACCCAGACGCACAGCGCCGCACCCCCCTGGGGTTTGCACTGCTGTCAGACGATCGCGCAATAGCGCACGGCGTTCCTCACCCAGCACCAGAGTTTGCACGCCCTCAAGATAGGCCGCATCACCCTGAGGCGGCATATAGACCTTGGTCATCTCTTCTTGTACGAGGTCTCGCTGTGCCTGCTGCACTGCCTCGAACACAGGGCATAGGCCCGTCTCGTCCATGTAAACGCCCAGAGTAAGGTCGACTTTATTTGGGTTACTGTCCGCGCGGCACGCGGCAGCCAAGCCGAGAATAGAATCGGGTGGAAGCACAGCAAGAGAATCGAACATAGGCAAGGCTCAAAACAAAAGACAATAAGACGACGCGAATTATGCGGGACTAGCCGACAACGCGACAAGCCCTGTTATCCTCTACGGTCTCAACCACCAGCCCCCCGCTACGCTATGAGCAAATCTCCTGACCCTACTCGTGATGAGTTGTTCGCAGAACCGCTTGCGCAACCTGAACTGTTCACCTTTAGTGAGTCGGTCGCAGGCGTCTTTCCCGACATGATTAATCGATCGGTACCCGGCTATGCGACGGTCGTGGCAATGACGGGCGTACTAGCGGCCCAACATGCTCGCCCCGACTCAACAATTTACGACCTCGGGTGCTCGTGGGGCGCGTCATTGCTATCCGCCGCACGCAAAATCGACTACCCCTCCTGTCAACTCATTGGGATCGATAATTCTGAGGCCATGCTCAGGCGGGCCCGTCTGAACTTTCAGGAGCAACTCAGCGATCAGCGAGTGCTGCTGCAGGCGAGCGATATCATGGACATCCAACTGGAAAACGCCAGTGTGGTTATTTTGAACTACACCTTGCAGTTCGTCCCGATCAAGCATCGCGAGACACTCCTCAGGCGTATTCGCAACGCCATGCAGCCCGGAGATGTTTTGATTTTATCTGAAAAGCTCACGTTACCCGATCCGCAGCTGAACGATTACCTCATCGAACTGCACCATAATTTTAAACGGCAACAGGGCTACAGCGATCTCGAAATAGCGCAAAAAAGACAAGCGCTAGAGGATGTCCTGATCCCAGAGACACGTCACCAGCATGTTGAGCGGTTACACCAAGTAGGCTTTAGCCGCTGCGATATCTGGTTTCAGTGCCTCAATTTTGCCTCGCTCATTGCCATCGCATGACGATACCTGCCGAATTGGTTGCTGACTGGGAGCAACTCAACGCTCGCTGGCAAACCACGACTCTGCAGCCTTGGTTAGCGATATTGCCCAACCAACTCGCATCGGGGCTGTCGCCAGAGCGCTTTGGTGATTTACCGAGATGGCGCGACGCCCTTGCTAACCTGCCGGCGCTCCCAACAGGGTCGCCACAACTCACTTCAGCACGCGTCGGGCTATCGGGTGAAGCGAGCCCGTCAACGCTGAGTATGCTGAGGGCCGCATTGATGGGGCTGCACCCTTGGCGAAAAGGCCCCTTTGAGCTGTGTGGACTGCATGTCGACACCGAATGGCGATCTGACTGGAAATGGGATCGCCTCGAGCCTGTGCTGGAATCTCTCGCCGGCAAGCGGGTGCTTGATGTCGGCTGCGGCAATGGCTACCACTGTTGGCGCATGCTCGGCGCGGGGGCCGCGGAAGTGATTGGCATCGACCCAACACCGCTTTTTATTCTCCAGTTCAAGGCCCTACAACGCTATTTAGATCAAGACCATATTCACGTCCTGCCGCTGACGCTGGAAGCCATGCCCGAAGATTTGCCGGCCTTTGATACCGTCTTTTCAATGGGAGTGCTCTATCACCGGCGAGACCCGCTCGCCCATCTGAAAAGCCTCAAGGGCAAACTCGTGCCCGGGGGACAACTGCTGCTCGAAACGTTGGTCGTAGAGGGTGATCAGGACACGGTGTTGGAGCCCAACGGGCGCTACGCCCGCATGGGTAACGTATGGCACCTACCCAGCCCCGACCTGGCGCGTCGTTGGCTGAGCGAGGTCGGCTTGATCGACGCCACAGTCGTCGATGTCGGCCCGACTTCAGTAGCGGAACAACGCAGCACAGAGTGGATGACCTTCCACTCGCTGTCTGACTTTTTAGATCCGCAAAACCCTCGACTGACGGTAGAGGGCTATCCCGCCCCAAGGCGGGCGATCTTAACCGCGAGAGCGCCGGGGTAAGGGGACCTAGTGCAGTTGCCGACCGTCTGCTGAGGCATCAAAAACAATATCGAACACATCCCTAAAGTGGCGCACAAAATGCACCTTAATGCCCTCCGATAAGTATGCCGGTAACGCCTCATAATCGCCCTTATTGCCAAAGGGCAAAATGACTTCGGCCATGCGGGCTCGTCGCGCTGCTATGACTTTCTCTCGGATCCCCCCTACGGGCAGAACCTGACCAGTCAGTGTCAGTTCACCCGTCATGGCGAGTGGGCGTCGAATACGGTCGCCGCGCGCCAGTGAGACCAGCGCTGTCGCCATCGTGACACCAGCACTGGGCCCGTCCTTTGGCGTTGCGCCCTCAGGCACATGCAAGTGCACCATCGAGAGATCAAAAAAATCAGGCTCGCAACCCAGTTCGCGCAGATGGGCCACCACGTAGCTATACGCAATTTCCGCACTCTCTTTCATCACGTCACCCAACTGCCCAGTCAGCTTGAAGCCACGATTCAGCGTATGGATTTTAGATGACTCGATACTGAGCGTCGTACCCCCCATCGCGGTCCAAGCGAGACCGGTGACGACCCCTTTCCCGCGAAGCGCGCGCTCAGGTTTAAACGTCGGCTGGCCCAACATTTGCTCTACTTCTCGCTTACCGATGCGAATACGAGTGTGATCGCCCTCAACGAGTTGCATAATGGCGGCACGCATCAACGAACTTAACCGTTTCTCTAGGCCACGCACCCCCGCTTCACGACTGTAGGCGTCAATCACCAATTTTAACGCCGCATCGTTAATCCGGATTTGACGGGGCTGAGCACCATGCCGCTCCAGTAATTTTGGCCAAAGATGGTTTTTGGCGATCAGCAATTTTTCTTCAGCGATGTAACCGGACAATCGAATTTCTTCCATACGATCCAGCAGCGGAGTCGGAATCGTATCGAGCTGATTGGCCGTGCACACGAAAAGCACTTTCGACAAGTCGACCCGCAGGTCGAGGTAATGATCTAGAAAGTCACTGTTTTGTTCCGGATCGAGCACTTCCAGCAGAGCGGAAGCCGGGTCGCCCTGAAAACTGGCGCCAATTTTATCAATCTCATCCAGCATGATGACTGGATTCGCTACCTCTACCTCTTTCAACGCCTGCACCAGTTTGCCTGGCATCGCCCCCACATAGGTGCGGCGATGGCCTTTGATTTCGGCTTCATCTCGCATACCACCCAGACTGAAGCGATAAAACTGTCTCCCCAGAGCGGCAGCAATCGACTTGCCAATACTCGTTTTACCCACACCCGGCGGCCCCACGAGCAATAGAATAGAACCGTTAATACTGCCCTTAAACGCACCCACAGCCATGAATTCGATGATGCGCTTCTTCACGTCTTCCAGCCCATCATGATGGGTCTCTAGGGCTTTGCGAGCATGCGACAGATCGAAATTATCCTCAGAACAAACCCCCCACGGCACTGATGTGGCCCAGTCGAGGTAATTGCGGGTCACGCCATACTCGGGCGAACCCGATTCCAACACCTGTAATTTACTGAATTCCTCTTCCAGTCGATCCAACACCTTCTGTGGCGGCGAGAGTCCCTCCAAACGCAGTCGAAACCTGTCTACGTCCGAGGTGTTGTCGTCCTTGGAGAGCCCCAACTCTTTCTCAATCACTTTCATCTGCTCGCGCAGAAAAAATTCACGCTGATGGGTCGAGACTTTGTCATTGACCTGAGACGTAATCTGCCCCTGTAACGTCGCGACCTCTTTCTCTCGCTTAAGCAACTCAAGCACTTTTGTCATCCGGGCCGTCAACGGCAGAGTGTCGAGTACGGCTTGAAGATCGACACCACTCGCCGTCGTCAGCGCCGCAGCAAAATCCGCCAGCAAGGAGGGTTGACTGGGATTGAACTGGCCGATGTGCTGCTTGAGTTCTTCGCTGTATAGCGGATTCAAGGGCAGCAGTTCCTTAATGGCTGCAATAATTGCCATGGCATAGGCCTTCACTTCGTCGCTGTCGCGATGGCCCTCTGACTGGGGATACTCGACTTGTGCAATAAACGGGCTCTGATCGCTAAGCCAGCGAACGATGCGGAATCGCCGGAGACCTTGCGCCAAAAATTGGCCCGCGTTATCCGCGGCCCCCGGTGGGCGATGCAGTCGGACTGCACACCCCATGGTAGGCAATTGCTCCGCCTTGACGCCTGCTGGATCGGCTTTGTCGACAAAGGCCAACCCGAGTAATCCTGATCCCTGCTCCGCGATCGCATCTAGCGTGGCTTGCCAGTTATCTGGATTAAACGCGACCGGCTGTACTTGGCCAGGAAAAAACGGGCGACCGGGCAGCGGCAGTAACACCAGTGTATCGGGCAATACCTCGTCTGCCACCGCAGGGGCTGGATGATCGCCTACCGTGCCCACCTCTGACTCGGGTGGCAAAATTTCGCCTTCTTGCTGTATCTCGTCTGAGTGATCCACCTTGACCTCTACGCCTCATTGCGGCTGTCATCTTCAATCAGAGAAGAAATAGGGTCGAGGCGGGGGTTTTTCAAGCCATCAGAGGGCAATGGACGCCCGACAACGAGACAGTGACGGTGACGTCAGGCGCGATCAATCGTCGCTGTGAGAGGGCGCCATCGGTTGTGCAGAGAGAGGAAACGGGGCAATTTTAGCGCTAGTGGCTTCAGAAATTCGCGCGGCACCCTCTTTCTCCACCTCATCGATTCGAACAATGCATTGCATAGGGATATAACTTCTTTTGACGCCTGCAAACTCATTTTTGAGTTTTTCTTCGCCGGGATCGACAACGATTTGTGACCGCTCGCCAAAGACAAGCTCCTCGATCTCTACAAACCCCCACATATCACTTTGGTAAATTTGACGAGCAAAAACCTCATACACCTGTCCGCCGTTATGAAAAATCACTTTATAAATAGGCTGAGACGGCATTATTGCTCCGAGGTTTTCCAGTGTTGGCAGGCAAAAAGGGGCGAAATGGTAACACTTTGCGCGCAAAGCTCCAGCAACAGGAGGGATTTTTAACGAGCAGAGGCTATACTCCGCGCCCTGACTGGCTATAAAGGGCGCACACCCTAGGCACTTATGACCACCCCATCGATCAAAAAACTATTTGTGCAGACCCACGGCTGCCAAATGAACGAATATGATTCTGCGCGAATGGCCGATTTGCTGAACGCCAGTCATGGACTTGAGCAAGCCGATTGTGCGGAGGACGCTGACGTCATCCTGCTCAATACCTGCTCCATCCGCGAAAAAGCCCAAGAAAAAGTCTTTCACCAATTAGGACGCTGGAAACAGCTGAAACAAAAAAATCCGGACCTCATTATCGGTGTGGGCGGCTGTGTGGCCAGTCAGGAAGGGGGAGAAATCGGCAAACGGGCTCCCTTTGTGGATCTCATTTTTGGTCCGCAGACACTGCACCGCTTGCCAGAAATGATCGAAGATCGGCGACGCGGTAACGACGCGGTGATCGATATTAGCTTTCCCGAAATCGAAAAATTCGACCGCCTCCCCGAACCCAGCGTGGAAGGACCCACTGCGTTTGTCTCTATCATGGAAGGGTGCAGTAAATATTGCACCTTCTGCGTCGTGCCCTACACCCGCGGAGAAGAAGTCTCTCGGCCCGTTGATGATGTCATTGCGGAAGTGGCCAGTTTGGCGAGTCGCGGGGTTAGAGAAGTCAATTTGCTGGGCCAAAATGTGAACGCCTTTAGGGGTCTGAATCACTTGGGCGACATCGTGGATTTTGCGGAGTTACTCCATTTGGTGAATCTCGTCCCAGGGATTGACCGCATTCGCTACACCACCTCTCACCCCATGGAATTTTCTGAGGCAATTGTGGCCTGTTACGCAGAGATCCCTGCCTTAGTCGATCATTTGCATTTACCCGTGCAAACGGGTTCTGATCGTATTTTAATGGCCATGAAGCGCGGCCATACGGCACTCGAATACAAGGCTATTATTCGTGCGTTGCGCAAAATACGGCCCAATATTTCTCTCTCGTCAGATTTCATCATCGGGTTTCCCGGTGAAACAGAAGAAGACTTCGCCGCCACCATGCGACTCATCGAAGAAGTGGGCTTTGATAGTTCGTTTAGTTTTATCTATAGCGCTCGACCTGGCACACCGGCGGCGGAGTTACCCGACAACACGTCTGAAGAAGAGAAGAAAAAGCGCCTGCATATTTTACAGGCACGCATTGCACAACAAGCGCAACGCATTGCGGACAACATGGTGGGCACTCGTCAAAAAATATTAGTCACTGGCCACGCTAAACGCGATCCGGGGCAACTTTCCGGGCGCACAGAAAACAATCGGGTGGTCAACTTTTCCTCTAACGATACGACGCTGATTGGCGACTTTATCGAAGTGGACATCACAGCGGCCTACCGCAATTCATTGCTCGGCCAGCTGCCCGCAGCCACTTAAAGGTCGCAGAGGGAGTTGACTCCGCCCGCAGGGCGAGTATCGTTCATTTCCCATAGCGACTAAGGCGGCTTGAAAACCGTTGGACACCCACCTTTTGTCAGCCGAAGACACGTCTGCGGATGTGACGCCACCGACTACTTTTTCCCTCGAACCCAATGATGCGCGTCATCTGGCGGCGCTGTGTGGGCAACTGGATATCCATTTGCGACAAATCGAGAACCGTTTGGGGATCACGATTCACAACCGCGGTAACACCTTTGAGCTCCGGGGCAGCGAATCTCGCTGCAACATGGGCGCTGCGTTGCTCACATCACTCTACGCTGACATTACCAACGGCATACGGCCAAGCCCCGATAGTATTCACCTCCGATTACAGGACGCCGACTTGGAAATGCTCAACGAGACTGAGACGCCGGATGCCAATATTGAGACGACCAGTCTCATCCGCACGAAACGTCTCTCCGTGCGACCGAGAGGCCAGAATCAGCGCACTTACGTGGCGGCAATCAACCATCACGACATTAACTTTGGCATCGGTCCGGCTGGAACGGGTAAAACCTACCTTGCGGTCGCTTGCGCTGTGCGAGCGCTCCTCAACGAAGAGGTGAAACGCATTTTGCTCGTTCGCCCCGCCGTCGAAGCGGGAGAACGTCTTGGTTTTTTGCCGGGGGACCTGTCACAAAAAGTCGACCCTTACCTCAGGCCACTCTACGATGCGCTCTATGAAATGCTCGGATTCGAGACAGTCAGCAAATACATTGAACGCCATATTATCGAGATCGCACCGCTGGCATTTATGCGAGGCCGAACCCTGAATCACGCCTTTATCATTCTCGACGAGGCCCAGAACACGACGCGCGAACAAATGAAAATGTTTTTGACGCGCATTGGATTCGGATCAACGGCAGTCGTCACGGGCGACACCAGCCAGATTGACCTTCCTCGAGGCACACAAAGCGGGCTAACGCATGCGGCGCAGGTGCTGGAAAACGTTGAGGGCATCGCCTTTACCCAATTTGGGATCAAAGATGTCGTCCGTCATCCGGTCGTGCAGCGCGTGGTCAGCGCGTATGAAGCCTACGAACAGGCAGCCGACCACCCGGAAAGGAATCCAACATGAATCTCGTGATGGCGGTAGAGCGCGCCACGCTCGTCCCAACTCCAAAGGATGACGCGATAGAGCTCTGGGTGACACAAGCGCTCGAAACCGCTAACCGTAGCTTGTCACCCCCGCCAGAACTCTCCATCCGGATTACCGATACTGACGAGGCCGCCCAGTTTAATGAGACCTATCGTGCCAAGGCGGGGGCGACCAATGTGTTGTCTTTTCCCGCTTCCCCACCGCCCGAGACCCACTCTGGGTTATTGGGTGATCTGGTGATCTGTGCACCACTGGTTATCGAGGAAGCTCAAACACAAGATAAGCAAGCCACTGCCCATTGGGCCCACCTGGTGATGCATGGTGTTTTACATCTGCTGGGGTATGACCATCAAACAGCCGCTGAGGCAGAGGCCATGGAGCTGTTAGAAATCAGCGCACTGGCTCGCCTCGGTTATGCCAATCCCTATGACATCCAAACACCGTTAGGGAGTCCTCAAGCGTGAACGATGATCGAAAGCCCGAAGTGGAAGAGCGATCTTGGCTGGATCGACTCACCCATTTTATCAGCGGTGAACCGCAGACAAAGTCAGACCTAGAGGACGTCCTCTCCCTAGCAGAAGAGCACGAGATCATCGATCAAGATGCGCGCAAAATCATGGAAGGCGCACTGCTTGTCACCAACATGCAAGTGCGTGACATCATGATCCCGAGAGCGCAAATGATTGTCATCGATTCGGACGAAAGCGTCCAAGAGGCACTGCCAAAAATCATTGACGCCGGACACTCTCGGTTTCCCGTCATTGGGGAAGGCATGGATGATGTGATTGGAATTTTACTCGCGAAGGATCTGTTACCGCTGGTTGAGAGCGATAGCGCGCCGCCCGCCCTGCGTCAATTAATGCGCCCAGTCATCGCCGTACCCGAGAGTAAACGACTGAACGTTTTACTGAGAGAGTTTCGGCAAAATCGAAACCACATGGCTATTGTCATCGACGAATACGGCGGCATCGCAGGGTTGATCACGATCGAAGATGTACTGGAAGAGATCGTCGGAGAAATCGAAGACGAGACCGACGTGGCGGAGAAAAAGCCCATACGACCGATGAGCGACGGCACCTTTTTTGTCGAAGCCCTCACGGCTATTGATGACTTTAATGCCTTTTTTAATACCGAGTTCAGCGATGACGAGTTCGATACCATCGGCGGCGTTGTCGTCAATGCATTCGGTCAGCTACCCAGTCGAAATCAGTCAATACAGCTCAATCATTTTGAGTTCAGCGTCATCCGTGCGGACGAGCGTCGCCTTTCCAGTCTTCGGGTGAGGCCTGTTGCTGATATCGATTCCGGCGAGTAGTGATTTCTCTGCGAAGGCTCATCCCCGGCTGTGCTCTGTTAGCGGGCATGCTGTTTCCGCTTGGGCTATCACCGACCGCGCTTTGGCCTCTGGTCCCGCTGAGCGCAGGAGTGCTTTTCGCGCTACTTGAATGGCAGCGGTCTCAACCGGCCTTTCGTATTGGTTATCTCTATGGCCTGGGTTTCTTTGGCACTGCCGTGTCCTGGGTTTATGTCAGCATCCATACCTACGGCGCAACACCCGCTTGGTTAGCGGTTTCCTTCACTCTTTTATTCTGCGGTGGGCTCGCACTATTTTTTGGTGCACAACTGTGGGGCTTCAAGCGCCTATCAAGCCAGCATGTTTACTGGCGCGTGATTCAGTTTGCCTCTTTGTGGGTGTTATTCGAATGGCTCAGGAGCTGGATATTGACGGGATTTCCCTGGGGTTATGCCGGTTACGGTGCCCTAGCCTCTCCGGTGAGCGGATGGGCTCCGTTGGTGGGTGTTTATGGCTGCTCCTGGCTATTGGTCGCAATGGGTAGCTCGTGGGCCATACTGTTGCGGCGCCCTCGCATGACCTCACACTGGCTGATTAGTCTCGGCGTGACCGGCGTCATCCTTTTATCGGGCCAACTCCTCACCACCGTGACGTGGACAAAACCATTGGGCGACCCGATAAGGGTCGCCATTGTGCAACCCGCAGTGCCACTGGCAAAGAAATGGACCCGGCGACACCGAGAGGACATTCTGAACGACCTAGCAGCCACTACCGACCCACTCTATGGGACACATGACCTGATTGTCTGGCCGGAATCTGCGCTGCCGGGCTATCGCGATCAGATGCAACGGTTTTTGACATCAATTCATACCCAAGCGGCAGCCCACGACGCCACCGTCATTACCGGCATACCCAGTCGTGACAACCAAGGACGTTACAACAGCATCGAGGCGTTGGGCGCTGGATCGGGGATCTATCACAAACAAAAACTGGTTCCCTTTGGTGAATATATCCCCTTCGACTCCTGGCTGAGAGGGGTCATTGGTTTTTTCGACCTGCCCATGTCGCAATTCACCCCGGGACCCGCTAACCAAGCACCGCTCGTTATGGGCGATATAGCGATAGCGCCCTTCATCTGTTATGAGATGGTCTATCCCGATTTTGTTGCGGCAGGTAGCAAAGGCTCGCAGTTACTGGTCACGATCAGTAATGACACCTGGTTCGGCGATAGCATTGGACCTTGGCAACATTTTCAGATGGCGCGCTTCCGCGGTGTGGAGCTCGGTCGTGACATCATTCGAGGCACCAACGATGGTGTGTCGGCCATTATCAGTGCCAACGGTAATATCGTCTCCACCGCGCCCCAGTTCACCCAGGCGGTCATCAGCGGGGAGGTTCAACCTCGATCGGGTGATACCCCTTACGCTATTTCTGGGAGTCTTCCCATTCTAATTTTCTCATTGATCAGCTTGTTACTAGGACGAGATCCGCAGTAATACTGGTAAACTTCAGGCGCCATCTGGCGGACAGACTGCGCTCGCATGCGCGCGGGCACCGTCATGATCTGAATAGCACCTCACCTGCTTTCGATTAGAGGACACATGAGTCAAGAATACGAGCCACAGTCACTTGAACGCGATCTGCAGCATCATTGGTTGCAGAACAATCGTTATGCCGTTCAGGTAGACGATCAGCGAGAGAAGTTTTACTGCCTTGCCATGTTTCCCTATCCCAGTGGAAAGCTACACATGGGGCATGTGCGCAATTACACCATTGCAGATGTCATAGCGCGTTATCAGCGGATGATGGGCAAAAATGTACTCCAGCCGATGGGCTGGGATGCCTTTGGCTTACCCGCAGAGAATGCCGCGGTCGCTAACAAAGTCGCGCCAGCGCTGTGGACGCGAGAAAACATTGACCACATGCGCACCCAGCTTAGGCGTCTGGGCTTTGCCTACGACTGGGATCGTGAGCTGGCAACCTGTGACCCTGAATACTATCAGTGGGAGCAATGGTTCTTCACACAGTTGCACGAGAAAGGCCTGGTCTATAAAAAAATGGCGACGGTTAACTGGGATCCCGTTGACCAAACGGTACTGGCCAACGAACAAGTCATCGACGGGCGCGGCTGGCGCTCTGGCGCCGTTATCGAGCGCCGAGAAATCCCCCAGTGGTTTATTCGCATTACCGCTTATGCCGAAGAACTCCTAGAAGGCCTAGACACGCTGGATGGCTGGCCCGAGGCCGTCCGTACCATGCAGCGTAATTGGATTGGTAAAAGTCGCGGTGTGGAGCTGGCGTTCGGCCTTGATACACCGATTGCCGGCTTGGAAAAAATCGAAGTCTATACCACGCGACCGGACACGCTCTTCGGCGTGACCTATATCAGTCTCGCTGCCGAGCACCCGATAACGCTCTCCCTCGCCGAGCACAACCCCGCGCTATCGGCGTTTGTTGATCACTGCAAGCAGTCCTCTGTGGCTGAGGCAGATATGGTTAAAGCAGAGAAGATGGGCATGGATACAGGTCTTCGCGCACGCCACCCACTAACCGGGGAGGCCGTGCCAGTTTGGGTCGCAAACTACGTATTAATGGATTACGGCTCCGGCGCGGTGATGGCGGTGCCAGCGCACGATGAGCGAGATTGGGAATTTGCCAAGAAATATGATTTACCACTCAAGGTCGTGATTTGCGATGCCGAGGGTGCACCGGCTGATATCCACGCATCGGCCTACACAGAGCGTGGGGTGTTGACCGCGTCTAGCCAATTTGATGGCTGCAGTTTCGATACCGCTTTCGAGCAGATCGCCAAGGCGCTGACAGACATCGACATGGGTCGTGTGACAACCCAGTTTCGCCTGCGTGACTGGGGCGTGTCACGGCAGCGCTATTGGGGCACGCCGATCCCGATGCTCAACCTTGCCGACGGCCAAGACATCCCCATTCCCATGAACCGCCTTCCATCGTTATTGCCGGAGGATGTTGTCATGGATGGCGTAATCTCTCCGATCAAGGCGGATTCCGCGTGGCGAAAGTTCACACTTGAAAACCAAGCCTGCGAGCGCGAGACAGATACCTTCGATACCTTTGTGCAATCGTCCTGGTATTACGCTCGCTTTACTTGTCCCGACTATGCGGAGGGAATGCTAGACAGCGAGCAAGCTAATTACTGGTTGCCGGTAGATCAATATGTCGGCGGCATTGAACACGCCATTTTGCATCTTCTCTACGCGCGTTTTTTCCACAAATTGATGCGTGATGCCGGGCTAGTGTCGAGTGATGAGCCCTTCAAGCGGCTACTGACCCAAGGAATGGTGCTCAAAGACGGTGCCAAAATGTCGAAATCACGCGGTAATACGGTTGATCCCCAACCGCTGATAGACACTTACGGCGCCGACACGGTGAGACTCTTCAGTATGTTCGCGGCACCACCTGATCAATCGCTTGAGTGGTCTGACTCGGGTGTTGAAGGCGCTCACCGCTTCATCAAGCGCCTGTGGCGATTAGCGCATGACGTTGGGCTCCCTGACTCCACTGTAGACCTCGGCGCGCTCACATCGGCACAAAAAAATCTGCGGCGAAAAGTACATGAAACCATTGCTAAGGTGACAGACGACTACGGACGCCGACAAACCTTTAATACGGCGGTGGCCGCTATTATGGAACTCTGTAATGAGCTCGGCCGGCACCACCGTGACACTGAGCAAGACCGAGCCGTCGTCGGTGAAGGCGTGCATGCCGTACTCAGAATGCTGTGGCCGATTACGCCGCATCTATGCGAATACTTATGGCTAGAGCTCTCTGGAGACGCTTTCGAAGAGGGGGCCTGGCCCAACGTCGACGAAAGCGCACTAGACCGCGATGAGCTAACAATAGTGATTCAGGTCAATGGTAAGGTGAGGGGTAAAATGAGTGTGCCGGCTACAGCGGACAGCACCGAAATCGAAGCCCTGGCGAAGGACCAAGAGAATGTTCAACGCTTCCTTGTCGACAAAACCATTAAAAAGGTGGTGGTTGTGCCCAAGAAACTCGTGAACATTGTTGCGCAATGATGTCGACTTTACCGCACCAACCTTACCGACTCGCCAAGCTAGCCTGTTTACTGGCTGTTTTTTCATGCCTGATAAGCTGTGGTTTTCAGCTCAGGGGCGCTGACCCAAATGGCGCATCAACGGGGCTTCAAGGTCTTGAGCTGCGCCTAATCAGTGTCCAACCTCGATCAGATCTGACGCGAGAGGTATCCCGCGAGCTCTCGAATGCGGGAGCCGTCCTGACCGACGCTACCGACCCGGCGTTACAACTGACCTTGCAAGCTGAGCAGTTTAGTCAGCGAAACGTGTCGTTGACTGCTCAAGCGCGAGCCGCCGAGTTAGAACTCACGCTATCGGCAGACTTTGTGCTCGAGCAAGCAGAACAGGACCCCACCGACGCCCGTGCAACGGTCTCCAGACAAATGCTCAATGACCCCCGCAACATCGTGGGCAAAACCGAAGAGTTACGGCTGCTACGGGAAGAGATGCGACGCGATCTTGCCGCACAGATTGTCCGCCGCATTGGACATAGTCTCTCCCGCTAATGCAGCTTAAACCGAATCAACTGGCCGGCCAGCTGAAGAAAGGGCTGACAACGTGTTACCTCGTCTCCGGAGATGAGCCCTTGCTCGTGCAAGAAGCGGCTGACGCGATTCGTCAGGCAGCACGGGACGGCGGCTATCAAGAACGGCAACGCATTACCATTTCAGGTAAAAGTGACTGGCTCGAGCTGGGGCATATCTCCAGCGCGTTGTCGCTATTCGCTGAACATAAGTTAATCGAAATTGAACTCCCCAATGGCAAACCGGGTGCAGAGGGCAGCAAAGCCCTCTCTGAGTTTTTAGCCAGTAGCCCCGACGACATCTTACTCATCGTCAGTGGTCGCATTGATAAGCAGTCACAAAAAAGCAAATGGTATACCGGACTCGATCAGGCCGGCGTCATCGTACCGATATGGCCTGTCTCTGCCGCTGAATTGCCGGGGTGGATAGCCGCCCGCATGAAGCTAGCTGGATTACAACCCGATGCCGACGCAGTCGCCTTATTGGCTGAACGTTTGGAAGGGAATTTATTGGCCGCCGCACAAGAGATTGAAAAATTGCGCCTGCTGCACGGCGAGCAGACCATATCAGCCGATATGATTGCCGATACCGTATCGGATAATGCGCGTTACGATGCCTTTCGGCTCGTAGATGTTGCCCTCACCGGTGATGCGCGCGGTGCGATCAGAACACTGAGGGGTCTCAAGTCAGAGGCGGTGCAGCCACCTGTATTGCTATGGGCGCTGGCACGCGAGGTGAGACTGCTCGCTAATCTCAAACGAGATATCGCCGGGGGCGCTTCGGTTAACACCGCCCTGAATCAACGCGGTGTATGGCGAAGCCGACAGACCCTGATGCAGTCGGCTCTCAAGCGACTTTCAGGGCGGGATCTGGCAAAGATGCAGGCATTGACCTTTCAAGCCGATGGCAGCAGCAAAGGGTTTTTAACAGGCGCCCCTTGGGACCTCATGGAGACGCTTGTCGTGGTGATGGCTCAAGGCTCTGGCGTGCCAGCGAGTAAAACTGAACGTTTAAAATAGAGTAATCCGAGGGCACCTAACCCGATCGTGCCCGCCACAGCCGATACCCACTCGAATCCAAAGCCATCGACGCTGGCACCCACGACCGCAGCACCCATTGCGGGGACCCCCATGGCCATCATCGTCCATACGCTCAGTACGCGACCCCTAAAGCGTGGGTTCACCGTCAACTGAATGAGCGTCTGACATCCGGTACCCGCCACCGTCGTCATCGTACTCAAGCACGATACCCAACAGCCCATAGCCACCACGCCAGCAACCCACTGCAAACTCATCAGCGTCAAACACGCTAGCGCAATAGCGCCGTAAACAAGCCCCAGCAAACGCGCCAAGTTGGCTGACTGGCGGCTCACCAACAGCCCGCCCAGTACAGAGCCCAGGCCCGCCATCGCGACTAAAATAGCCAGCTCAGACGAGCCGCCTCTTAGCACTTGCCCTGACAAGGCCGGCAGTAATTCAATGATCGTGCGACCCAGCACCCCATTGAGCGCCGTAAACAGCAGCAGTAACTTCAGATCAGCTTGACGAATCAAGTGCCGAAACCCATCAGACAACTGTATCCAGTATGAGGTGGGAGCCTCTGGAACCGCATCGCGCACCACCGAGAGCCGGGAGAGCCCCACAAATGAAGTGATGAACAGCAGCATAGACACCAGCCAAGCAAAGGCAGTTTCCGTTTGAGCCACCAAAGCCGCGCCGATGGCCGGCCCGATCATGCGCGCTACATTAAATGACATCGTGGAATAGCCGACAGCGCTGGGTAAGGCAGCCCGCGGGACAAGCAAGGGCACCATGGCAAGACGCATCGGTGAGTGCAGTGAGGTGGCGATACCCAAAGCAGTGGCTAAACCCGCGAGTGCAAAGCGGTCGTACCACGCCAGCCAAGTAGTGATCGCGCCCACCAACGCGATAGTGCTATGAATCAGCATAGAAAGCCGCAAACCCTGTCGAGGATTGACGCGATCAGACAAAATACCAAACCAAGGCGACAACAGCAGCGCAGGCGCCAACATGAGCGCGCCTGTAATGCCGACCCAAGTCGCTGAGTGAGTGAGGTCCCAAGCACTCCAGCCCAGTAAAAAGCGCAATAACCAGGCGCCCAAACTCGAAAACCAGCTCACCGGATAGTACTGACGAAACCGCGCATCTGATAAAGCAGATCGATGCACCTGTCGCATTTCACGACGGTCAGAAAAATCCTCGCTTGCTTTTTTTGTCATGCTGAAATACTGTTTATTTATACAGTATTGTTGCAGCCGCTTTTTGATCGGCAATTCCTTTCGAAGGAATGACAAACAAAAACAGCAGTCTAAAACGGGAGTACATCATGAATTATCTACTCGAAGACATTTTTCGCCGCGCCGATACTTGGCAGGGTATGGGCCAGAAAGATCGCGTTTTCTTGGATCCCAGCGCACCGTCGGCCAATGCAGGGGCGCACTCAGCTCAAGCTATCGCAACCGGTTTTGACGCGCTCGATGCACAACTGTACAGCAGTGGGTGGCCGCTGGGGGGATGTATCGAGGTCATTAGTGACCAGTGCGGGCTCGATGCAATGGGCGTGTTCATGCCCACCATGAAAAAACTCTCTGGCCAATCGCGCTGGCAAGTCTTTATTGATCCTCCCTACACGCCTTATGCCCCGTTGCTGGCAGGAGAAGGCATTGATCTGCAAGAAATTATGCTGGTGCACCCACGCAATCGTGAGGAGCTACTGTGGTCAGTTGAACAGGCATTACGCAGTAGCACCTGTAGTACGGTCTTTGCTTGGCTTGGCGCCACTGATTATCGTTATTCAGAGTTGCGGAAAATTCAGTTGGCTGCAGCCAGCCATGGCACATTAGCCATACTATTCCGATCCTCGGAAGCATTGGCACAGCCCTCTCCCGCCAGCTTAAAAATCCACGTTGAAGGCTATCGACAAGTCAAAATTATTAAGCAACGAGGCGGTGTTCAAAGCGCGACAATTCCATTACCGAGCAATGAGTCACTGCCTATCGCCCACACTGAATGGTCCTTTATCGACCAGTTAGACAACAGTCAGTCCACGCCAAGTTATCGCCCTTCTGCCTGACAGCGACTGTTAACTGTGTAGTAAGGCTAATGCCGTTACTTTAAGTTGCGGCGGCTTTTCATGGCGTATGGCTTATGCCAAGTGAACAGCCTATGTTAGCCTTCGCTTTTTTTAACGAGACACCCATGCACGATTTTCCTCACCACTATCGTTGCGTCGCCACCGCAAATGCCAGTCAATCAGTGATTCAGGTCGCTAGCGATGGACTGGTCACCCTCGCTACTGACGCCCCAAAAGAATTCGGGGGGCCTGGCGACCAATGGTCGCCGGAGGCGCTATTGATTGCCGCGGTGGCAGACTGCTTTGTCTTGACCTTCCGCGCGATCGCAGCGCCCTCCCGCGTCATTTGGCATGCCATTGACTGCGAGGCTACCGGCACACTAGAGCGCATTGATCGGACACCCCAATTCACTGAAATTCGTCTCGCGATTCGTATCAGCGTACCCAGCGACATGGAAGAAGAGCGCATAACACGGGTCCTACAGAAAGCGGAAAAAAGCTGCCTGATCACTAATTCATTGACCGCGAAGGTGCATCTTGATGTCGAGATTAATCGAGAGTAATAGCATCGCCGTTAGCCATGCTGCAAACCATCATCATCTGACGGCTTAACGGAGCGCTTTGCTTACCGGAATGCTTTAATCTCGGCGCTGCCAGTGACGCAACTCACTGTCTCTTCTGCTAAAGCGTTATTTTATAAAACGCCACTGCATAAAATGCCATCTCATAAAAAACCCCGCAGCTGCGGGGTTTTTTAATCACGCCACACCTGGTTACGGTGTCACACTGACCACGACGTTACCAGACTCCTCTATATCAAAGCGATCCGCGTCCATCACTTTGGTCCACGCGCTGGCAAAGTCTTTGACAAAGCGCTGCCGACTTTCGTCAAAAGCGTAAAACTCCACTACGGCGCGCAGTTCCGAATTGGATCCGAAGACGAGATCGAACTCTGTCGCGGTCCATTTCAGATCACCACTTTGTCGATCACGGCCCTCAAAGACATACGCGTCTGGGGACGGCCCCCATGCAGTGTTCATATCGAGCAGATTCACGAAGAAGTCATTGCTCAATACTCCTGGGCGATCCGTCAGAACGCCTCGGTCACTGCCGTCGGCGTTGGCGTTCATAGCACGCAACCCACCCAGCAATACTGTCATTTCCGATACGGTCAGATTCAGCATATCGGCTTTGTCGATCAAAGCTTGCGAGGGCGACATGAAGCCGAGATCCGCCATGTAATTGCGGAAACCGTCATGGCGAGGCTCTAGCACCGACCATGAAGCCGCGTCTACCGACCCCTCGATTGCATCGACCCGACCAGGGCTAAAGGGAATGGAGACCTCCACACCAAAGGCTTCTGCCGCACGCTCAACACCCACATTGCCTGCAAGAACAATGACGTCTGCCAGCGAAACCCGCTTGCCTCGCGACAAACCGCTGTTGAACTCGTCCTGCACGTCCGCCAGCACAGCCATCACCTCAGCCAACTCGGCCGGGTTATTAATTGCCCACTGATTTTGAGGCGCAATACGAATGCGAGCACCATTGGCACCGCCACGCATATCGGTGGCGCGATAGGTCGAGGCTGAGGCCCACGCGGTGCTCACCAGTTGCGTATTCGATAATCCACTGTCCGCAATAGCAGCTTCCAGCTTGCGAACATCCCGGTCGCTGATCAGCTTGTAGTCGCGGTCCGGGAGCGGGTCTTGCCAGGCCAGCGTCTCTGCAGGCACATCGTCACCCAGATAACGGATCTTTGGACCCATGTCGCGATGCGTCAACTTAAACCATGCCTTCGCAAACGCCAGCTCAAACTCCGCAGGATTCTCGACGAACCGCTGGGAGATCTCGCGATAGCTGGGATCAAATTTCAGCGACAGATCCGTGGTGAACATCACCGGTGCGTGACTCACACCCTCTGCATGAGCATCGGGAACAGTGCCCGCTGCCGCACCCTCTTTGGGCTGCCACTGCAGGGCTCCCGCCGGACTGCGCGTTTGCTCCCACTCGTAGGCAAACAAGTTCGCCAGATACATCATTGACCACTGGGTCGGAGTGGCCGTCCAAGCGCCTTCCAAACCTGAAGTCACCGTGTCTTCCGCGTTGCCTTTGCCACAGGTATTTTTCCAGCCGAAACCTTGCTCAACGATCACCTCGCCTGTGGGCTCGGGGCCAACGCAGTCATCGGGCTTGTGTGCACCGTGGGCTTTACCAAACGAGTGCCCGCCAGCAATGAGCGCAACGGTCTCTTCGTCGTTCATCGCCATCCGGCCGAAGGTTTCACGAATATCATGGGCCGCCAGCACCGGGTCAGGATTGCCGTTGGGCCCCTCAGGATTAACATAAATCAGCCCCATCTGAACCGCAGCGAGTCCCTTGCGCAATTGGCGACCCTCACCATAACGCTCATCCGCCAGCATCTTGGCTTCGGGGCCCCAATAGACCCATTCAGGCTCCCAATCGTCCGTGCGACCACCGGCAAACCCAAAGGTTTTAAAACCCATATTTTCCATCGCAACGTTACCAGCCAGCACCATTAAGTCGGCCCATGAGATTTGGCTACCGTATTTTTGCTTGATCGGCCAAAGGAGGCGTCGCGCTTTATCGAGATTGCCATTATCTGGCCAACTGTTCAGTGGCTCAAAACGCTGCTGACCACCATCCGCACCACCGCGACCATCACTGGTCCGGTAGGTACCGGCGCTATGCCAGGCCATGCGAACGAAGAAAGGTCCATAGTTGCCATAATCAGCGGGCCACCAGGCTTGCGATTGGGTCAGCGTGTCGTTGACGTCGGCCTTCAATGCCTCAAGATCCAGCGTCGCAAAAGCAGACGCGTAATCAAAACTCGCGCCCAAGGGGTTCGCATTATGTTCATTCTGCCGAAGCGGGGTCAGGTCAAGCGTCGTCGGCCACCACGCCTGTGCGCTTTTGGGTGTGCTCCGCGCCATCACATCGTGAGCTGGCAGCGCCATTAGGGTCGCCGCTAACGCCAGATGTGTAATGGCTAAAGTGATTGCGTTGCCTTTCATGATATTGCCCTCCAAAAAAATAACATCGTCAGTTCACTACTGTACCCACTGATCACAGAAACTAACAAACAGATTAAATAATAAAAATCGATCGGTTTTATCGATCGATTTATCGATTTGATGCTGGCCGGTGCTGTAGCGAGCCATCTGCTTATGGCTTCGTAGCCAGCACATCTTGGACCAGTCTCTGAACATGGGCTTCGAGTTGATCGAGGGGCACAGCGCCTGATTCGAGCACCACATCGTGAAAAGCCCGGATATCGAAACGGTCACCCAATGCCTGGCGGGCCATTTCTCTCAATTCAACAATCCGTAACTTGCCGATCATATACGCGGTGGCTTGCCCAGGCATGGCAATATAACGCTCGATAGCCCGCTGACAGTCATAGACCGCATTTGGCGTATTCGTAACCAAGTACGCCACCGCTTGCTCTCGAGTCCATTGTTTATGGTGAAGCCCCGTATCCACTACCAAACGAGCTGCTCGCCAAAGCTCCATCGATAAACGCCCAAAATTGGAATAAGGATCTTGGTAAAAGCCCATTTCTTTCGCCAAGTATTCAGAATAAAGGCCCCAGCCCTCGCTAAATGCGGTGAACCGGGTATGGCGCTGAAAGTCGGGAACATGACTCAGCTCTGCGGCAATCGCCAGTTGCAAATGATGTCCGGGTAATCCTTCATGAAATGCCAATGCCTCAAGATCTGTCTTAGGCATTGAGTTCATATCGTAAAGATTCGCGTAATAAATCCCAGGGCGAGACTCGTCTGATGGTGGGCGTTGATAAAACGCCTTACCTGCTGACCGCTCACGATACGCCTCGACGCGCTTTACCACTAACTCTGCCCGAGGCAGAACGCCAAAATACGCTGGCAACCGCTTCGCCATATCATCAATCGCCGTTCTCGCGGCGTCGAGGTAGGCCGATCGCCCCTCCTCAGTATTGGGAAACCGTAAAGCCTGATCACTTCTGACTCGCTCTAGAAACGCTGATAAATCGCCGCGTTCACCCAGCTCAGCCATCACAGCGCGCATTTCACTGTGCAACCGCTCAACATTGTCGAGCCCCGCTTGATGAATTTCTGCTGCCGTTAAACTCGTGGTAGTAAAGACGTTTAATCGGTTGGCATAGAACGCCTCGCCATCAGGAAACCGCCACACTCCGTCCTCGGGCATCGCTCGATCTTGCTGCGACCTGACTGCCGCAATCAACTTTTGGTAGGCAGGCCGCACTGCATTGAATAGAGCGCTCCGCGCATCCTCTCGCAGTTGATTGATCTCGGCAGGTGCTAATGCCAGTTGATCCAGCTTGTCGTTGAAGTCAGCCCAAATCACTGACGGTTCATCGCCGGCATCAAAGGGGGCCCCTAACAACACATTGCTCGCCGACTCGATGATTTTTGGGATCATCCAATCGACTAAAAAAAGTCCTTTATCAGCACGAATCTGTATCTGCTCAACCACACCGTCAAAATAGAGGGGCAAATTATTCAGACGCGCGATGTAAGCCTCGGCATCTTGCATCGAGTTGATGGCGTGAACATTGATGAGCAAACTCACTGGGCTAGTATGCGGCCCGCGAAACTGATGGATCACATAACGATGATGACGAAAAGGGGCGCCCGCCAGCGTGCGCTCGAGGTCAAGTCGGTACAATCGATAGGACAATAAGCGGTCCTCCGATAACTGGGAGGTGTCGATACCGTTGAGAAAATCCAGTCGCTGTCGAGTGATTGCCAGCGACGCCAGCTGGAAAGACTCCGTGACATCATTCCACTGATCTTGGCGGTCGTTCACGCCCAGGTAACTGGCAGAAGCAGGATAACGAACGAGATCTTCTGCCCAAGTGGCTGTGAAGAAATCCTCTAGTCGCTGCTGTTCAGCTGAAACAGGGGGGGTTAATACCGCCTCAGATAGCGCATTGGAGCCGGCATCGGGCCCTCCGCAAGACGTCAATAATAACGTCAAAATGAGCCCAAATGACGAAGTGAAACGGGCCATCCCGTGACGGATATCGTTCAGATTAGCGATGTTAAAGGAGGCATTGGGGTAGCGATAACGAGAGGCAATAGGCATGGCAGTTTCTCAAACACAACAGTGGCTAGCTGAAAACGTAGTGAACTAGTGTGGCAGAAATCGCACCTCATCTGGTGGCTGTCGCTACTTTTTAATCAACACACCCCACATACTACTGTATAAAAATACAGTAGTATGTGGGGATGTCTCTCTGGCTTTGTCTTCGTTTTGATGCCCTCCCTCTGGAAGCCCTGCTAAAGCAGCCGGAGCCGCAGGATAATCGAGCAACTGTTGTTGTCGCACAACGCCTTGTCGTCGCCTGCGATGAAACAGCCCGCTGTGCTGGGGTCGTACCGGGTCAAGGTGCCAGTACTGCGCAAGCCCTACTCACACAGTATGACGCCCATATTCTGGAGCGCAGACCTGAGAAAGAAAGTGCTCTGCTGCAACAGTTAATGACCTGGGCTTATGGACTCTCACCACACTTAGAGCGCTGGCAAAACAATGCCCTGATGATTGAGGTCGGGAGCTGCTTAACACTTCATCATGGATTGGAGGCATTACTGCAGCGCATTCATAATGAAATGAGTTTGCGCGGCCTCACTGTCAACATGGGGGTCGCGGAGACTCGTACGGCGGCCTGGCTCCTCAGCCACTGCGACGCCCATTTAGCCTGCCAACCAGAGCAACCTCTCATTGAGCGACTGTCACCCCTACCGCTTACTCTACTCAGAGACGAATTCCCCACTATTGTCGATCGACTGGAAAAAGCGGGTATTCGTCAATTCGCGCAATTACTTGATATTCCACTAGCCGATATTGGTAAACGCTGTGGCATTACCTTTGTCGACTGGTTCAATCAGCTGCTAGGCAGACGCCAAGAACCCACTATCGACTATCAACCACCCACCCGCTTTCAAGACACGCTTTGGTTTGGTTTTGATATTCGCAATCGGCAAGAGCTTCACCCCGCTATGAAGCAACTACTGATGCATTTCTGCCACTTTCTAGTCAACACTCAACTCACTAGTGGCGTCATTGAATGGCGCTGCCTTAGGCCAAAAGGCAGCAAGGAATCCTTCAAGGTCTTCTCTGAAACGGCGCAGCGACAAGCCAAGATATGGCTGGAGCTATCCTGTTTGCAACTAGACAACTGGTCCCTCCCCGAGGGTATTGAAGGACTGTCCCTAGTGGCTGATCAACTGCAAGAGGCTCTTCCCGCACCACAAGATTTATTTCATGCCGGCAGCCATCAAGCGTCGCGATACGAACTCGCGGACCGGCTGCGGAGTCGGCTAGGGCTACAGGCGGTGGGTTACCTCGACTTTCGGAGAGAACACCTCCCCGAGGATACCGTAATCAAAACGCAGAGCACTCATACGATGAGTCGTCCCGATACCATCGCGTTGGGACAACGACCATTCTGGCTTCTACCTGAGCCACATCCTGTCCATCAAGAAGGAAAAAAGCTGTACTGGAACGGCCTGTTAGACGTCGTTCATGGCCCAGAACGCATTGAGGACTGCTGGTGGAGTAAGCCGACTAGCCGCGATTACTACATTGCCCAAACGCCTCAAAAGCAACCCATTTGGCTGTATCAGGATCGGCATAACCGCCGCTGGTATGTACACGGGCTATTCGCCTAGGGCCGCTTCCCACATTCACTCAGCAGTTTTATCCAGCCAAACCAGTTCCGCTGGATCAAACTCCAACGCCGTCATGGTCTCGATAAAATGATTGCGTAACTCGCTCGTTATCTGAGGCTCTCGGGCAAGCA
>UPTG01000220.1_pt1 | contig 50196 bp, 56 predicted proteins | sample 2160121 | NCBI WGS metagenome assembly UPTG01 (sample SAMN06266255, study PRJEB28933) | marine metagenome | isolation source: Columbia River Estuary | place: USA:Columbia River Estuary, USA | collected 2014-07-27 | reverse complement strand
TTCTTCTTACGTATTTCAGCGTTCATAGCTTCGACAAAGTCGTCAGTCTTTGTTAACTGATAACGCTTTTCAAACGCCGGTTTTACATTAGACCAGATGTAGGCTCCTTTCTTGGCATAACAGAACTTAACGCAGCTGTCAGCCATGGGGCACGTCAGTTTCCCGCTAGCAGATTTGTAGGCAGGAATACCGAAGTTAAAAACCCGAAGCCCGAGTTCTTTAGATGTCTTTTTTAATTTAGAGTTTTGAGTAAGTAAATTCATAATTAGTCTAGTAATACCATATAGGCTTCTGAGTTGTTTGATCTAAACCAGCTTAACCCTTTATGGAAATTAGTTATTTGATTTTTTGTTACGGTTTTTGGAGCTAACTCCATTACCATTTGTGTACCCATAATGAAGTCATACATAGATAACTCTACATTATTTAGTTCGAATTCTGCGCCGGTGAACGGATTGATAACAACATCACCTTTGTCATATATCAACCCATCAAACCATGCAGGTAGTTTATTCTTCGTCTTCGTCATTGTTTTCTATTTTAAATAAGTCTTCAATTTCACTGCAAATGTTTTCTTCAAGATCATCCGTGTAGTTGAACTCTATGTTAGACACTTCTACTCGGTTGTCGTAGTTTAATTCAAAGTCAATATCGTAGTTATCGGCTTCGTCAAATCGGAAGCCTCGTATGCCTTCACACACGGCTTCACGTATTTGATCTCGTATTTCTACAGATATTACAGGTTTGTTTACGTCAGCGAGTTGTATTTTAGCTTCTTTTAACTGCACTGCAAGCGCTGTTTGATCGGTTTCAAATTGTGTTAACGCAGCGGTTAACTCTTTTACTTTTAATTCTAATTGTTCTTTAGTCATTGGTATATATATTAATTATTAGTTTCTATTATTGTAGCGATATGATTCCATACTTCACGCTCACGCAAAGTTGTAGTGTATAGCATATTCATTTGCTCGCGGTCAAGACCACCATACAATTCATTCTTTATATCGCTTTTTAATTTGTCGATATCGAAATCAAGCATAGTGATCTTAGCGAAAGCTTTGTTGCTTGCACGCTCTTGTAGTTCTTGACTACTCATAGTCTTTAGATATTAAAATGTTTTCGCCATATTTAAAATCCCAAGCGGAAACTTTATAGAATTCTAGATGGGTGAATGTATATAGGGAGCTAACGTCACTAATTTTTAATTCGCTATAAAATTGGGTGCTTGAAAGCGCATCGACTATAGAGTCAATACTTGCTTTGTACGGATCGTTTTCAGAAGAATGTAGTGCTTCTTTGATTTCAGGCTTTAGCCTTTCATAAATGGTTAATCTACTCATAATTATTTATTTTTAGTTTATTATATTATCGTTACTCTGTCGTATTTTGTTTGCAAATATCTTGTACATTCTCTAAAGCGATCTTGTAACCGAAGTTAATCGCCATTTGCATTAGTAGTATATCCATAGATCCGTTATTTGCTTTAGCAAAAGACTCTAAATATTCTCTGTTCGCAGGGGTTGCAACGATTCCTCGATCCAACATCTTCATTTCCTCGTTAATGTAGTTTTGTATATCCATGTTATATAAAGTTATTTAAGTTTACTACTTCATGCTCGTACACATTATTGTTTTTTCCGTGAGCATACGGTAATCTCCACTTTTCAATTATTTCAGGGTACAATAATTTAGTGATCAATCGGAATTCGAAATCATCAGCGTATAGCATTTCACCGTTTTTATAGTCAGTCATTTCGGTGGTAGCCTTGTCTACTACTTCAAGTTTTTGTTTCCAACACTTTGATAATTGAGATTTAGTTAATGACTTAAGACCAGGGTATTGGCTAGTGATCATGTGGTAGTCTTCAATTTCTTTAATCGTATCGGAACAAAACACACTGAAGTTATCTATTCCAAATAGTTTGCCGTATAGTTCTTTAAATCCATCATACTTGCAACGCTTACCGTCCACATAAAAATCTAACTCGGTATCGTTGATATCGTGGTGATAAACCGCTTCACTAATGTGATCAAACTTACTAACTATACTATATAAGCTAGCTTTCACTGTGAACATTCCTTTATCTACTTCATAGTAGCCATTGACGTTGAACCCGATCTCTTCACCGGTCTTTTTAATTTTACTCATATTTATTTAATTTAATTTGTTAGTAACTAGCGAGGGAATCGAACCCTCATACCCGTCAGTAGCCATAGTCATTATAGGCTCGTGAAAACGTTTACCTACTTCAGTACTAAACCTAACCTAGTTGCCACTAGCTATTCGCTTATGTGTAGTCATCGAGCCGACGTCACGCTGTACCTCGTCGTTAGACTTCTCGCTGTACTTAATCGCCTTTAATCATACCTAATTAAGCTACTCGTCTAGTTTGTTATAGGAAGCGTGATCAGCGTCTAATACATTTTCGTCGTTAGATATACCGGCCGGTCCGCTAATGTTTGCTTCCTTATTACATATATATTATCGATCGGTGATCGTAATACGTTTGCAATTTAACCTCTTTCTGTACCCATATAACCAGGTAGTTGCTCTAGAGGGTTTTCATAGTAGCCCTTCTTTATTTCGAACCACATTTTCTCGATTGCACGGAACATTACTTCAGAGTGTATAGCATTATACTCGTCGCCATCTTGGTCAAAGTCCTCTAATTGCCAATCGATACTATCATACATTAATTCCATAGTGACGTCCGCTATTCCTTCAGCGATCTCGTCTAATTGTTTCATCTTGCTCATTACCATTTGGTTTCTTTAGGCATAGGGCCCATAAATTCATAAAATGCTTTGTGATACTTTGTTATCTTAGCTATCACTAAGTGACTAAACTTTCTTACTTTTTTCATATTATTTACAGTTTTCTTCGTTAAAATCTAGTAATCTTCTTACACGATCGGCATGATTAGGTATTAAAACTCTTAGAGTATTATAACCCCACTCACTTCCCGGATCGTACCAATCTTTCTTTTGTCTATTTATTTGGTACATTAGCACTCTATTGTGTATACGGTTAGCACCTTTAGTACTTACTCTTACATAACCGCTAGGATAAGTAGCGCCAATTCTTCCATCACTCAATTTAAAATGTAGAGCTCCATCTTTAGTTACTTTTATTAATTCCATATTGTAGTATTTTTAGTAAAATAATTTATATTAGGGTTTGCTCCTATACTTTTAGCGACATTTTGACGTAATTGCCACTCTCGTTTGCGGTATTCAGGATCGGTACACCACTTACGCCACGCTTTTGACGTTGTATTAGGTTTATACTTCTTCTCGAACGCCTCAACTCGCTTTAGTTTCTCTGCGATCTTGTTGGCTGGGAAATCTTTAAACTCTGACATAGGTAAATCCTTTATAGTTAAACCACTCTGTTATACCGTCTTGATCTTTATCTTCGTTATAGATGAAGGCGAATGTGTTAGGTAAGTTACCGATCGTATATGGTCGATAGTTAATGCCGTTAAGTATGGCGTGTATAGCACCGGTCATACTGTCTTTCTTAAATTTTATTTTGTTCATAGTATTAGTATTTTAGATTCATATATATTATCGATTAGGTATCGTATTTTGTTTGCAAATTTAATTACTATGATAGAAGGTGTGAATACGGTGAGATAAGTTTTGATCACTCCATAGCTTGGTATGAGAATACTTTCTACCTCTACTACCGGCTCCTTTACCTTTCACTTTGAGTCTTCCATACTCTTTGTCCGTTAAACCACTGCATAGATCACCTTGTGTTACTTCTACTCTATGCTTCTTAGCTTTAGCTATTCGGGAGGTTTTGACGTACTCACACGCTTCTTTCATTGTCATCATAGTATTCGTTTTAATTGTTCTTTAATTGCTATTATATCTTCATCACTAACCTCTACTTCTTCGTCACTCTTACGTTCCCATATAACATTATACATAGCGTCGTGAAAGTTGTTACCTATTATTTCATCTAGGCGATTAGCGATCTCTTTCGTCTCTTCCCAAGTTAACTTCATAATTACTTAAATTTATTTGCTACTTCGTATATTTCTTGTCGATCGTCCTTATCTAGGTTTTCGGTTTGGATAGCGTATTGTTTCAGTGCATAGTGTATAAATATGCAATCACCGTCGGTAAGTTTTATATTTCTCATATTACTTGTTATTATGTATTAGCCACATTAACTGTGCATACTCTTCATACTCTTGTTCACTGTTAAATCCGTATTCGCTCATTTTATATAGTATTTAATTAACATTCATCTTCTTCGTCGAACTCTGCCCACTCCAGGCAAGACCCACATAACTCGTCACTTAAGTAACTCGGTTCTGCACCGCAACAATTACTCCACATCGGTACTCGCTACTTGAAAGGTTGATGGAAATTGAGACACCATATAATTCGCTAAACCTAGCCCGTCGTTTGCTTGTTCCGCTATGTATTTAGCGATCCGATCTTGCATTTCGAATAGGTCATCTTGGCAATATTGGTCGCACAAGAAAAATCGGTCACCTCCCATTAATTCGCAGAGTCTAGTGATAAATAGTACATTTTTAGTCATAATAGTTATATTTTTAATTCATATATATTATCGATATACCTACGTTTTTTGTTTGCAAAAAAGTATACACTTTGTTTAGTAGTTAAAATAGTATTACAGGTACTACTTCACCTCTCTGTGTGTTGAGTAAATAAAAAAACTATGACGTTAGGTAGTTAAGTATATATAGTAGCACGCTATTGTCGCATTTTTCCAAGTGCCATTCGTTTACCGAAGGTTCCGATTGATCTAGCTTCACCGTGTATAGCACCACGAAACACTCACGTAGGACGGAGTCTACTCTTCCGGTGTATAGCAAAAATACCCAGGCCAAATGTATAGCATTTTATTTTTTACCCGTTAGGGAAAGTAAACCTATTTTTCAAGGTCTACTTTTTCAATTATTGTTTGTCTAACATTCGATGGCATATCGGTACTTTGTGACCAATATCCTCGTTTGATCCAACAAGGCATGATATTTAATTTAGGTAACATTACTTTTAGTACCTCATCATGATTGTAGGTAATCTTTTGATTTTTGTTGTTGACAAAGGTAATGATTTGATTTCTACCCATCCAACTTTTACGGACTACGAAGTTCTTTCTATTGATCGGTGGATAGATTGCCAACTTTTCTTCGTTTGATAATTTTGAAATTGTTTGTTGTAATAATTCTTGATTTGTCATAATTTATTATATTTAGTTATTTATTAAGTTACTTTGTTACATTTATATTATCGACTACTAGTCGTACTTCGTTTGCAAATTTGTTTAGATTATATCTAGTTCCATTAGTATGCTTTCTAGTATATCTTCTTCGAGGAATTGTTCTTCGTCGTACTCTTTTGATAAGATCTCGATTTGATCTAAGATCTCGTTTAGTTGTCCAGGATATCTGTCTTCTATTAGTTGTTCAATTCGATTCATAGTTGTTTATTTTAGATTCATATATATTATCAAATACTATCCGTACTTCGTTTGCAAATTTATTTATATTCTTGAATAAGTTTGTTAATTTCTTTTAGATTTGAGAAATGGTAATGGTATAATATTTCTTTTGTTTTAGAGTTGAATATTGTAAAATCATACATTTTGTGATTTGAGCAATAATAGATTTGGAAGTAAGTTTGGTTTTTAAAATTCATTTTGTTTATTTTTGTATTCATATATATTATCGATAACTACACGTACTACGTTTGCAAAGTGCTATACGCAGTATGCTATACATGCTATACGCGTTGCGTACCGCGGAGTATACTCTTCCGCTCCTATTTCAAAAGCAGGCCGTAAGCCGGACCAGATGCCAGAGCCAGGATCTTAGTCCCGCTCCAGGATCTCGTGCCCGATCACTTTGGATGTAGCTTCATCCCGATAGCACACACGCAGATAATTGCTGAGGTGCTGATCGTTGTTGAACCGAACCACGCGACTGTTATAATTGCCGCGCCAGTTCTTCGTGTCGATACGAACCAGCATCCTAGTAGAAGTCATAGTATATATCCAGCACTTCAGATCGTTGCTCAGATGTTAATTTCGAGTAGCACTTCTTAAATACATTCATGCTAATTTTGTAAAGGGTGTAAGAATAGTTTGACATAGTTATTAGTTTTATTTGTTATACATTTATATTATCGGTGTGTCACCGTGTTACGATTGCAAAGCTCTAGCCGTAGATGCCGAAGCTATCAGGCACATTGCCCATGATCAGGTTGCTTACGACCGCGAGGATCCCGATCCCGACAGCTGTTGTCATTGTTACAGCGTAGATGTTCAGCGCTAGATTGATCCACACATTGTGGTGAAATTTAATTTGTCTCATAGTTATTATATTTATTATTCATATATATTATCAGGTGAAGAACGTAGTACGCTTGCAAAAGTCTCGATCAGATCCAGATCAGGTCCAGCATCCAGGACCGTGGACCGCAGCCGAGGACCAGGACCAGGCCCAGGAAAAGTCCCGAATCCTGCACAGGATCCCGCGGCTAGTCGCTCCGGGCAGTCACAGCTCAGGCCAGGCCGACACCAGGAACCAGGGCCAGACCCCAGGAAAAAGCACGGGGACCCGGGAAAAAAGTTAAGTTTCCGTTTTTGGTAAAAAAATTGTATAGCATAGCGTAATACAATCGTTCCAAGTATCTAAAAAAATTTTTATTATATTTTTTTTTCGTCTACGACGATAGGTAGTTATATATTAATAATAGTACTCTATTGTCATATTTTTTAACATTCAAAAAAAGGGCGTAATCATACAGGGTATGAGACAACAACTTTCACCACAAGCCAGAAGAGACAAAGCGGCAAGAGATAAAGCTTACGCAATGTCACCGGCCAGGAAAGCAAAAAAGGCTCATGCCCAACGCGAAAGATCCGCTGCTAAAAAGAAGGGTGTAAACCTAGATGGCAGAGACTACGATCATAAAAGACAAAGCTTTGTTTCAGTGAAATCCAACCGAGGAAACGAAGGACAAGGAACACGACAAGAAAGCGGAGCAAACTACAACACAGACTAACATGGCAAGAATCACCACATACGACATCGATAGCAATATTACCGATGCAGATAAAGTAATAGGAACAGACGCAGAATCGGCGGATCAGTCGAAGAATTATACCATAGGAGGTATAAAAGCGCATGTATTAGATGCGGCGGCTAGATCAAACCTATCTTTATTAGGCGTGGGATTAGATTTCCATTGGTCTTGTAAAGATCCCTTCTATAGAAGAACTAGTTCATTACACTCACCGCTCCCTTTAATATATAGTGCATTACGAGTGGACTTCCAAAATCTAGTATTAGAAGATGGTTGTTCTTACAAGCTTGTAGTAGAAAGACACAGGACTCCTTCTAAAAGAAGCAAGAAGTCTTACAGGAAAGGCGGCTATAAAAGAGTAGATATTGAAAATCCAAATGGACAACTAGCAGGTAGGCTTTCAGAAATAAGTATTACTGCATTGAAAAATCAATTGTTTGATTTCAAATGGGACCACTTCTTTGAAGTAGGTAACTTTCCGACAAAATCAGGAGAGTCTTATAAAGGATCACAAAAATATTACGCTGATCAACAACTAGCGTTTAGAATAAAAAAGACAAATGCAGACGGCACTTTCTTCTATTCACCAGTACTTGGCTATTTAGCTGTTAGAGGTATATACGATAGAAACGTGTCTCCTTATATAAAAAGAATAACATTCGTGGGCAACCACTCATAAAAAACATAATTGGCGTCCCATAAGGGTGCTAGGACGAGTTAACGGAAACGGAAACGCAAACAGAAACAGTGGCAGCGATGCCAGACACAGTACGGGAAACAGATATGGAGACAAGATAACTACCGATGCCGCAAGGCTAGGAGACACGACAGAACCCTACCTCTTCGGAGGGCACTCCATTTGACTGCGAACCCCTCATGGGGGGTGGGCGGGCTACCCGGACGCCAAAAATATTATTAGTAAATGGCAAGAATTAGTACTTATGGTATTGACGCTAATCCTGAATTGGCAGACAAAGTAATTGGTACTGACCAAGGAGAGGGACGCCAGACTAAAAACTACACATTAGAAGATGTATCAGATCTGATTAACCACACTAATAGCTTAGGAGTGGCAGATCAAGCTGTATTTCTTTTTCAATCCGATATTTCTGAGGGCAGAAGCCCTGGGTGTATAAGCTTCATATCTGGAGGAGGGGTTGGAACTAGTTTTACAAACATAACAAGCATTCTAATGAGTAAAACTGGCGCCGGCGGAAAACCGATGTCAAACTTTTTACCTTTATTCCAAGGTAAAGATGTAATAATAGCTAATGCCAAAAATATAAATTCTTTTGGTACATACAAAGTAATAAATATGCAGGATTACCCAAACAATCCTGATTTCTTAGAAGTTACTTTGACTAATTATGAGGCAAGTGGTAACTTAGATCACAACGCTTATTACATATTTAGCGAATTTCAAAATGCAGAAAACGGTGGAGGAGACCTCAACTTAACATACTCTCCCCCTAATTCTCAACAAGTTTGGACTATAACTCATAACCTTGGTAAAAACCCTTCGGTATCAGTAGCAGACTCTGCTGGAACTTGGGTGGTTGGTGAGGTTGAATACTTAAGCAATAACGAATTAACCATAACATTTAACTCCAGTTTCTCTGGGGTTGCATATTTAAACTAAAAAAAAACAAATGGCTTTAAATTTTTTAACCGGATTAGACATAAAAGGGAATGTCGATCTAAACAAGAAAGAGCTGCAAAATGCAGTTATTCAAAACTTAGGCACGGCACCTTCAAGTCCTTTAGAAGGCCAGATATACTACGACACCGATGTAGATAAATTAAAGCTATATACTGCTGGTGGCTGGCTTACAATACCAGACGGTAATACAGCAGCAAATGATTTCTTAACGGGTTTATCTTTTAATGATGGCAATGGAATATTAACTGCTACAGTTTCAAATCAATCCGATGTAACTGTTGACTTAGACGGTAGGTACGCGCTAGCGTCTGCTATCCCATCTGTGGGCGATGGAACATTAACAGTACAAGGATCTGGTGTTCTTGGAGGAACTGGGACTTTTACAGCGAATCAAACGGGTAACACTACCATATCGGTAACACATGATAATGTAACTAGAACCGACACAACTTCTGCAGTTAGTGGTAATTCATTCCCAGTAATTGACACTATTACAACTGATGTGCACGGGCATATTACTGCTGTTAATGTAAAGACTCAAACTGTATCGGATGATGATACAACTTCTTTGCCTATAAAAAATTCAGGCGGCACAACTCAGTTTACTTCAACTGATGCCACTGGTTTAAGATTTGAGGGCGGAACAAATGTAACTGTTGGTTTTACATCATCTGATCAAACGGTAAAAATAAACAGTACAGATCAATACCAAGGTACAGTTACGGGTGTAGGTACGGCTACTTCAGGTACAATAGCGATAGCGGGTACATCTGCTGTTCCTACTGTATCAACTAAAACAGCGGCTGTCGTTAATGGCGGTGCAGCATTAGCAACTGGAGATCAAATATATGATTTTGTTACAGCTCAAATTGGTAACATTCCTTCGGGGTTAGCTTTTGAGGGAAGCTGGGATGCTAGTTCTGGTAGTGCTCCTTCATCATCGCCAGCTAGTGGACAATTTTGGATTGTATCTGTAGACGGTTCAACAAGCTTATCTGGTATCACGGATTGGAAAATTGGTGATTGGGCTATATATGTAAGTACAGGTGCAGGGACAGACGGATGGCAAAAAATAGATAACACATCTATATTATCAGGTAACGGAGTTGCTAATAGGGTAACGTTCTGGAGTGGAGCATCGTCTCTTACTAGTGATGCTGGTATGACATATAATGCATCATCTAATGCGTTGACTATTACTGGAGTAATGACTGCAGCTGGCGGAAATTCTACTAATTGGAATTCAGCTTATGCAGCAACAAACGCATTTACTACGGTTGGAGCGAACTTAACTACGTTAGCAAACCCTAACGCAATTAGATTTATAAAAATAAATGCTGATAACACGGTAACAGCAAGAACAGCTGCTCAATTTAGAGCTGATATAGGGGCTGGTACTAGTAGCACAATCGGTACTGTAACGAGTATCGCGACTAGCGCACCAATAACGGGAGGGACCATAACTGATACTGGCACAATAGGAATATCTAATGCGACTGCAAGCGCCGTTGGTGCTGCAAGAGTAGCTGCTGGTACAGGTATTTCCGTAGCGGTTTCGAATGGTGTATTTACTGTGACAAACAACGACAGAAACTCACAAAGCACCCTTGCTATTAATGTCCCTGCAAACGGGATTATTACACATGGTTTTGGCACAAAGGATGTTATAGTGCAATTGTTTGACGCAACTACAAACCAAACGGTATATGCAGATGTAAGCAGAGCTTCTAATACTATTACAGTTTCTTATTCTACAGCACCAACAAATACAATAAGAGCCTTAATACAAAAGATAGGATAATAAAAATAATAAAATCTAATATACGTATATGAAGTTCTTCAGTGGCATTGACGTGGACAATAGAACACTGTTCACAGACACAGCAAATGATAGGGTTGGTATTAACATTACTAACCCTTATGCTACCCTAGCTGTTGGCGGTAACGCCATCGGAGGAGGTGCGGCTACTTGTCACTCTGACGATGGTATAGCCTGGGGAGTAGATTCAACTGCTAAAACTGAGAAAGCTAATTTTGCTTTTGGTTTAGGGGTGGTAACCCCCTGGGGTAATGACTCTAACGATAAAGTAGCAAACGGAGCAGGGCAATTTGCGTGTGGTCTTTTCAATGCTGATAAAATTAAAGCAATTCACAGGTTTTCAGTAGGCAATGGAGCAAATGATGATACCAGACATACCGCTTTTTGTGTTACAAGCAAAGACTATGTAGGTATTAATAAATCAAACCCCACTTACAATCTAGACGTATCTAAAGACGCTAGAGTAGATGGAACTGTTACTGCTAGTAATTTTGTTTTATCTTCAGATAAGAATTTAAAATACAATATAAAAGATCTAATCGCAGAGCCTATAAAAGTGAACTGGAAATCTTTCTTTTTTAATAATAACGAAGACGATTATAGAACAGGGGTTATAGCTCAAGAATTAGAAAAAGATCATCCTGAGTTTGTATCCGAAGATAAAGAAGGGATGAAGACTGTTAAATATATAGATCTATTAGTGGCAAAAATAGCAGAATTAGAGCTTCGCTTATCAAAACTTGAAAAGTAATGGGGGTGCCAAACACATCAACTTTTACAATGGAAGGTGTTAAGAAAGTATTAAATACACTTCAAAACTCGTTAGTAGATTTTTTCAAAGCAGCGGACACTTCTAGGTTTGATCCAGAGTATTCAGGAAACAAAGACAGCTTATTAAACTTTAGGAATTACGGCAACCTACCTATTTGGAACCCAATAGATGCTTGGGGGGTAGAGAGGGAATTTACTTATAAAAATTGCGACAGAAATTTAGATCAAGTAATATATTTTAGATCAACTGGAACTGAACCTAGTATAGGAGACGACGTATCTTCGTCAAATCAAAGCTTTGTTGCGGTGCTTCCTGGATTTTGGACAGTAAAAACCCAAGGGGTCAATGCAATACTTGAAATACAAATGACTAGTAAAGGACAAACCACTGTGGTTTCAAAGCAATATTGTATCATGTAGGCCATTACAGTTAATTACCCATAATATTAAGTAATAATATTCATATAACCAAATGTCAAATTAAAAACCAAAACCAATGACACTTTATTACCAGACTAATTCGTGGAGTAGTCAATCACAAGAAAAAGAAAATCGTTTAAAACTATGGACTCATTTAGTCAACAAGGCAAACTGGAGAATAGTGCAATTAGAAAACGGTTATTACCAAACAGAACACAAAGATATAAGCTGTAACTGTGACCCGGAAAAAGATGTTTGCTGTGAAAAATGGCACGATATAACTAGAAGGGAAACACTAGAGGCAGCAGAAACTTCTATAGATAAAACTATAGAACATTACAATAACAGAATACAATTCATAAAAGGACCAAAGGTTGTAAAGACCTTTTAAATTAAACTGCCATTTTTCAACACTTCAGCAGGGGAGCGTGCCCCAGGTGCTGTAAGCTTACATGGTTGGCAGTCTAAACTTTCAGAGAGCGTGACCGTAAGATCCCAAACTCGCCTACGAATAGCCAACTAGTTTACCCTGCGGGGTATACTAGCTCATCTCTTGGCGGATGAGATTCTATTGGGGCTTGTCAGTAAGACACAGGTTGCGCTCCGAGGGGTTTTTTAATAAAATCTAAATTAAATATAATGGAATACAATAATCCTAATGAGATTGTAAAAACTCTCACTTTTGGTGATACTGCCAAAAAAGAAATAATGCAAGGAGTCGAAAAATTAGCAAGCGCAGTAAAGAGCACCTTAGGTGCTTCTGGAAAATGCGTAATTTATGAAGACGCCCTTGGAAGACCGGTTATAACAAAAGACGGTGTAACCGTTGCAGACAGCGTAGTCTTATTACATCCGGTTGAAAACATAGGTGCCACTCTTATAAAAGAAGCGGCCAATAACACAGTTAAGGAGGCTGGCGACGGCACAACAACAGCAACCGTGTTAGCTGACTCACTATTAAAAATAGCTAACGAAAAATTAAATGAAGCAGAAGTTAGAGACATTAAAGCAGGCATTCTTAGTTGTGCTGATAAAATTAAAGTATATCTTGATAAGACCAGTACTCCAGTTAAAGGCGCTATGCTTAAAAATGTTGCTATTATTAGCTGCAACAACGACGAAAAGCTTGGAACCAAAATTGGAGAAGCTTACGAGAAAGTTGGCCCTAATGGCGTTGTACTAATGGAAGAGTCTGAGACGAATGAGACGTATGTTGATTTTGTCGAAGGTGTGCAGTTCGATTCTAAAATCAGATCTAATCACTTGACCACAGACAAAGATAAAGGTACCGCCACCCTGGAGAATCCTATGGTTCTTATTGTGTCTTCTCCTATACCTAATATTAGGAGAATACAAAATGTGCTTGAGCACGTAGTAAAGAACAAGCGTAGTTTGCTAATTGTAGCGGAGGTTGAACAGCAGCCATTTGCAACCTTAGTAGCCAATAAGGTGAAAGGGAACATTAAAGTAAACATCGTGGATCCCCCAGGCTTTGGACCAACACGTAATGAATCTATAGAGGACTTAGCGATATTAACAAACGCTACAGTCATAAACGAGGAGTTAGGGGACGATTTAGACTTGATAGATATATCAGTACTAGGAGAAGCCATAAAGTCCGTTACGGATGATAAAAACACTGTTATACAGGTTTCAGAAGGCAACAAAGAATTAGAGCAAAGAATAGAACTAGTAAAAGCAAAAATGAAGAATGAAACAAACCCATTCTTTGTTAAAAAGCTAGAACAACGTTTGTCTATGTTAACCGGGAGCGTTGGCATAATAAAAGTAGGAGCAGACTCTAAGGTAGAGTTAAAAGAAAAGAAAGATAGAGTTGAAGACGCTATATATGCGACAAAAGCTGCTTATAAAGAAGGTATTGTTGCTGGAGGTGGTGTTGCTTTGTTAAATGCTTCTAATAAGATAAAACCGTCTAATAAAGGAGAAGAGGCCTTACTTGAAGCAATTAGAGCTCCATATTATACAATATTAGATAACGCTGGTATTGTTGAAATAAAAAAACAAACAGTAAAAAATAGAGGAATAGACGTTAAGACCGGTAAGGAAGTTAACATGCTTAAAGCAGGTATTATAGATCCTGTATTGGTTACAAAGTCTGCTCTTAAAAACGCAGTTAGTGTTGTTACAACAATAATTTCAGCTGATTGTGTAATTAGTAATAAAAGATTAGCATAATGAAAGCAATTAATTATTACTTAATAGTAGACAAAATAAAAGAAGCCCCTAAAAAAGTAGCAGGCTTAGAGCTGACTGAAAAGCAAAACTCTGAAGTTCGATACTTAAGAGCAGAAGTTATAAGTGTAGGTGAGAATGTACCTATGATAAAAACAGGCGATATAGTCAGATATGACAAACACGCTGGTCACGGTATAGAATGGAAAGATAAATTATATTATGTTTTAAAAGCTCCCGATGTAGTCATTATAGAATGAAATTCACAGGACAAGACATAAGAGATATGAATCTATTTAAGTATTACAGGCTTGTCAGAAGATGGGCTTGTAAAACTTACAGCTTAAAAGATGCTGATTTAGAGCTTCTTGTTTATCTTGATTGTAAAAAACTATTTACTAGAAATGATTTTATTAATGGTACTTATACTTATAGTTGGGATAAAAATCGCTGGGAGCGATTGAGAAGAGAAGGGTGGATAGATGTATTCAAAGAAAGGAATAGAACTACTTCAAAGTTTGCTGTTTACAAAGTTTCGCACAAAGGCATAAACCTTATTATGCGAATGTATCGAATAATGTTAGGCCAAGAAGATATGCCTACTTCACAGAGAAGCACCTTTTATAAAAATAAATCATATACAGATAAAGTTTATAATAAAGCTATTGATGATATGATACATGATAAAGAACGATAATGGGTTTTAAACTTAAGAATTTTTCAGACCTTATAGGTATAGACAAAGAAACTTCCAGTTACGGAACTCCTGTTTTTAAAAAAGATTTAGAGGGTACTGTAATTGCGGAAGCTAATAATGATGGTACAATATTTGTAGATCATTCAGCGGAAGGCCAGTCAAAAGAGGAGGCTATAGCTCACGAGAAAGTTCACATAGATCAATTAAAGAGTGGGCGGCTACAATACACGGATAGTTCTTTAACCTGGAAAAAAGATACCCGATCCCCTTCTAGAGTATATAAAAGAGAAAAAGGTAACTTAATAGATACTAAAACAGGTGAATCAAAACCAGAAGGCGATCCTACTTTAGAGTGGGAACACGAGGCTTATCACCCGGAACAAACAAAAAAATAAATATGTATAAAGCAACTCCAATAACTTATAGAGCAAAATCAGCTCCTACAAAAGCAAACGAAGCTTTAATAGACGGCGCAGCAACTTTAGGTGAGTCAAAAGCCTTTAAAGACCACGGGGAAGGAATGGAAGAAAAGTTTTCTAGCTCTGGCACGGTAAGTACTCCAGTTGACCATGGAAAAAGTCAGCAAAAAGAGAGGGAAGAAAAAAAGAAAAAAAGCCAATCATCCGGTGCTGTAGAAACTGATTCTACCAAAACACCTGAGGTTTAAAACAAATAAAACAAACAATATGCCATCACCAATAACTAGCAGAATAAAGAGACATCCCTCATTTGGACCTCTTAAGTCAGATAAAGACAAAGACCCTAAAGCAGAAACTTTTACTGAAGGGAAAACAGAAATAACAAAAGAAAACGTAGAAGGCAATAAAACCGACGGAAAAGTAGTTAAAGCTTCTTCTAATCGCTGTGGTACTCAGGCTGAAAAAGATGCGGGGAAAGTAACACAAACCTGCGAGGAAAGCGGTTTTTCAAGTTTATCCGATGAAGAGGTCAAAGCCTCTGAAATAAAGCAAGGGTTAAGAACTGAAGACACCGTTACTTGCCCAGAAGGTTCTACCAAAGATGCAGATGGTAATTGTGTAAAAGAAACAAAAACAACTACTCCAGGTTCAAGAGGCGATGTATTCACTGAAACAGAATCAAGGGTTTTACAACCTTGGGAAATACGTAGACTGAATAGATCTGGAAGGATAGCTGATAATAGAATAAGCTCTTCAAGTAGACGTTTAACAAACTTAGGAGGAAAACAAGACGCTGATGGTAATTGGTCTTTGGATGATAATGCGTCAGCAAAAGATAGAAGAAAATTTAATAAATTCAAATCTAAGTTCGAAAGAAACACTATGCAGAAAACCAACGTAGATCGTTCGGTAAAATCTGGTAGAGGAGCTGGTGAGTTAATACATTCTGGGCAAAGAAAAACAACTCAGTCTGAAATTAATAAAGATCCTGGAAGCGTAAAAGCACAAGAAAAATTAAATGCCGATAGAAGTGCCTACGATGAGTCCCAAAAAGCTCAACAGGATGCTGTCACTAATTCTATTAGCTCGTCAAGCAAACCTAAATCGGAATCAATTGATCCTAATCAAACAAATCCATTTACGGCCATGCTTACCAAGTTTGAAGAAGATAAGCAGAAAGGAGATTACACTTTTGGTAAATTCGATGTTGGAGCCGGTACTTCGCCGAAGTCATCTGGTTTATTTGCTAAAAAAGGTGCAATGAAAAAAGGATATTTTAAAGGTTATTAATTATGGCATATATACAGAGACCAACATCAAGTTGCCTTAAAAAAGCACTTGCTGGAAATCAAAGTAATTTGCCTCAATTTCTACAAGACGAGATCAAAGAAGCTTCGCCAGTTAAGAAAAAAGGAGGGGCACCTTCTCGTAAAAAGTCTAAAGGCTATTACAATGAAGTTAGATCTAAATCAAAAGAAGGGGCAGCTGCAGGAGGCGGCATGACGCAAGCAGGTGTTAATAAATACAAAAAAGATAACCCCGGCAGTAAACTTAAGACTGCTGTCACTAACTGTAAAGCTAAAGTAGGCACAAAGCCTTATAAAAGGCAAAAAGCATTTTGCTCTAGATCTAAAAGCTGGAATGGCGAAAGAGGCCGCGCAGCAAGAAGAAGATGGTGTTGCAGCCGATTTAGCTAAAATATAATATTATGGAATCAAAAGGATTAGGAGACTCAATAGAAAAATTTACAGAAGCAACAGGAATAAAAAAGCTTGCGGATAAGATACCCGGAGGATGCGGTTGCGAAAAAAGAAAACAAACATTAAATAAGTATTTCCCATATAAAAACAAACAAAATGGCTGAATCAAAAAAGAGCGGGTATAGTTGCCAACCAGTTACCGCTAAAATAAAAAGAACAACACAAGGCGGAATGAAAGCGGAACAACCTTTATTAGGTAGTTATGCACCAGTTCAAATGAACAGTCCAGCAAAAGGTCTTGGCGGATTGATTCTAAAAGGGGCTAAAGGAATCGTTAAAAGTGGGATGAAAGCCGCTTCTAAACAAGGTAAAGCAGGACAGAAGCTCTTAGGTGACGGATATACTCCATTCGTTGAGGTAAGCAGCAAGCTAGGTAATGGAGCAACTAGAACATTAAACGCAGCTAAGACCGGCGTTGGTAAGTCATTATTTAAAAGAGCGGTGAATCTTGGAAAAAGGACACTCAAGGCAAGTGCTGTTATAGGAACTGGTGCTTTGGTGGCTAGTATGTTTGGAGGTGATTCTACACCTGAAACAAAACCTCAGGTTACGCCAAACCCAACACCTAAGCCGAAAAAGAAACCTTATGTAAAACCAGGAGGCAAAGCCACAGGTAACATGAGAGACTACAAAATAGGTAGCAGTGAAAGATACAATGAATACGAAGCTAGAGGCTGGAAGCAAGATGCTACTACCAAGGGTGGTGAGCCAAGAAAGAAAGTAGAAGCAGTAAGTACTCTAAAACCAGAGGGTGTTAAGACTATTAAACCTAAAATAGAAACTCCTAAAATTTCTATTGAAACAAAAGCACCAACTAGTAACCCAAGCGCGAAAGATAAATTTGTTGCTAAAAAGAAAGCAAAAGCGGGGGTTAGAAAAACAGGGAAGGCTGCAGATAAACAAAAACAAGCAGACGAAGCGGCTGCGGCTGGCAATGCTGGTAAAGCTAGAAGAAAACAAAGAGCAGCTGATAGAAAAACAAGAAAAGCTAAAAAGAAGTTTTCGCAAGCGGCGGCAGCAATAGGAGTATCATCGCCAGCTCCAAAAAAGAAAACAAAAAAATAAACCAATATGAAAGCTAGCCCGATTACTTCAAGAATAAGAAACCAGAAAGCAACTCCAGTTAAAGTAGATGGACAGTCTTCTGAGAATAAAGCAACAGAAGGATCGGGCATGCAATCAAACAAGCCTGAAGAAAAAAGCTGGGGTAATGTTATAGGCCATGGAGTCTTAGACGTTGTAGGTTTAGTTCCAGGAATTGGAGAAATAGCAGACGGTATTAATGCAGGTTGGTATGCGGCCGAAGGAGATTATACGAACGCTGCTTTATCTGCTGCGGCAATGATCCCATTTGCGGGTTGGGGAGCTACTGCTACAAAAGTAGGAATGAAAGTAATGCCTAAAGCTACTAAGGTAATTAAAGGCACCACACAAGCCGTTAAAAAGACAAAGGTTTTAAACAATAAGGTTGGAAGATTTGCTACAGGAGAGGCTGGTAGGTTTTTAGACAAGCCAACTAAGTACGCAAGAACATGGAGAGGGACTGAAAATGTTATTGATAAAGCTTTTTCAGGAGGTAGTGACACAGGAGGTAATAAGCCTGCAACAAACAATGGTAAACCTGCCATGGATAACGGTAAGCCTAGTGAATCAATTAATAAAAACCTAGGTTCAAATAGAGTAGCACAAGGGGCGGCCTCTTGGAAAAGAGCAGTAGCTAACAATAAGTCAGGTACATCTTTAACTAATTTAATTAAGCAACGTAATAGCAACAAGAAGGGGTCGGCAGAATATGCTAAAGCTCAAAACGCTATAAACAAAGCTTACGGATCTAAAAAGCGTTACTAATATGAAAAAGATATGGGAATGGCTTACTGGTAATGTTATTAAAGAGGTTGGTGACGTTATTGATAAATTAACTACAACGAAAGAGGAGAAGCTTATAATAAAAAAGCAAATCCAAGAGATATTAGAAAAAGCTGATAACGATGCTCAGAAGCAAGTTACAGCACGCTGGGAATCAGACATGCAATCCGATAGCTTCCTTTCAAAAAATATTAGACCCATGGTACTTATATATTTAACAGTAATATTTACTGTGTGTGCTTTCTTTGATGGCAATATAGGGGAGTTCCATATAGCTGAAGAGTATATACCAATATTTCAAACATTACTGGTTACAGCCTATGGGGCTTATTTTGTAGGTAGAAGCTGGGAGAAAGGAAAATCAATATCCACTAAAAATACGTAATAAATAAAGTAAGTATTAACAATTAAATCAAATAAAATGGCAAAAAAATTAAAAAAAGACGAACTAACTCAATTACAAGTAGCAGTAAACAAAGTTAACCAAGTGCAATTGCAAGTTGGAGGCTTAGAATTACAAAAGCATGAATTGATACATACAATGTCTTCCGCTCAAGCTGAATTAAGTAGCGTGCAGAATATACTTAAAGATAAGTATGGAGATATTAGCGTAGATATTAGCACTGGTCAGATAGCTGAGAATGGGGTTGATAAGAAAGATTAGTATCGGAAGAGACTATAAAAATGATGCCATGCACTATTCTGTTGGACAGGAAGTGTATGGTAATCACATTATAGACAGTATAATAGAGGAGGAAGATAAGTACTCTATCTATATAATAAAAGCCAAAGAGGTGTTACCTTGGAAAGACTTCAATAAAAATATGGCGATAGCTGTAGAATACAATTTACAATATTGATGAGAGGGCTATTTGATTTTATAATCGAACCTAAAGACCAAAGATATAATAATGTAAAGCATGTAAACGAAAGTGAGCTTATACTTAATACAGAATTACAAAACCACCAATATGTAAGTCGACAGGGGATTGTTTTGGCAGAGCCATCGGTTAACGAGACTAATATAAAAAAAGGTGATACAGTAATATTACATCATAATGTTTTTAGACGTTTTAGAGACGTTAGAGGCAAAGAAAAAAACGGGAAGAGCTATTACTCAGATAACGTGTATATAGTTTCTCCAGATCTTATATTTGCTAAAGTCGAAGACAATACGATAAAGCCTCTACCAGGGTTTAATTTTGTTAAGCCTATAAAAGAAAATAAAATGTTTTCTATTGATTTTGAAAAACCTTTAATAGGTGTGCTAAAATACAAAGATACTAACCTAGAAGTTATGACCGTTGGTGACTTAGTGGGATTTAGCCCGGGGACAGAATATGAGTTTTTAATAGAAAATGAAAAACTATATAGAGTTCCTACTAATCAAATTACAATTAAATATGAATATCAAGGAGACGAAGAAGAATATAATCCAAGCTGGGCACAAAGCAGTTGAGGAATTAATAAAGGTAGCCAAAGAAGCTATAGTTGATTCAGACGACGATATATCAGCAGACAGATTAAAAAATGCAGCAGCTACAAAAAAACTAGCTATATTTGATGCTTTTGAGATATTGAATAGAATACAAGACGAGGAAAACTTATTGGAGGATAAGCCAAAGGAAGATACAAAACCTAAGGCTTTTAGCGGGTTTGCTGAAAAAAGATCAAGATAATGTATCAGCAAAATCTATACAGCGTAATAACCCCTATAAAAGAGACTACAATCTCTAGGCTTAACAAAGCTAATAAGTGGGCATACGGATACAACAAAGAGCACGACGTTGTTGTTATAAGTAAAACGGGAAAGATCGGCGAAATATACAATATACAAAACCTTAAGATAGCTTTACCTAAAACCCCAGCTAAAATCAGTAAAGCAAATACTGAGTGGACGCCAGAGGAGTACCCGGCAGAGCTAAAGCAAATACAAAGCGTATTCGACTGGAGAGATTATCCGGATGATTTTAAGGAAAAATGGGAACCTTATATAGATGAACAATTCAAATACAGAGACGAAGGCCATTGGTTTAATAATAAAGGCGTGGGCACTTACATTACTGGTACTCACTTTATGTACCTGCAGTGGTCCAAGATTGATGTTGGGAGACCAGACTTTAGAGAGGCAAACAGATTATTCTTCATATTCTGGGAAGCTTGCAAAGCAGATAGACGTTCTTATGGAATGTGCTATCTTAAAAACCGTAGATCGGGATTCTCTTTTATGTCCTCAGCTGAAACGGTTAACCTTGCGACAATATCCTCGGATTCACGGTTCGGCCTATTGTCCAAATCTGGTTCCGATGCTAAAAAAATGTTCACAGATAAGATTGTACCAATTTCCGTTAACTACCCGTTCTTCTTCAAACCGATCCAGGACGGTATGGACAGGCCAAAGACTGAACTTGCCTATAGAATCCCAGCCAGTAGACTCACTAGAAAATCTATACAGAATAAACAAGATCAGGAACTCCTCGAGGGTCTTGATACCACGATCGACTGGAAGAACACGGGGGACAACTCCTATGATGGAGAAAAACTTAAACTCCTCGTCCATGATGAATCGGGGAAGTGGGAAAGACCGGACAACATCCTCAACAACTGGAGGGTCACAAAAACAACATTAAGATTAGGTAGTAGAGTTATTGGTAAGTGTATGATGGGTTCAACATCAAATGCTTTAGATAAAGGAGGAGAAAACTTTAAAAAATTATATAATGATTCTGATGTTTCCCAAAGAAATAGAAATGGACAAACCAAGTCAGGACTCTATTCTTTGTTCATTCCTATGGAATGGAATTACGAGGGATTCATTGATTCTTTTGGAATGCCTGTCTTCGATACACCATCAGAACATTGTGAGGACCACAATGGAGACGTTATTGACATCGGAGTAGTTGAGCACTGGAATAATGAAGCCGAAGGATTAAAAGGCGACCAGGATGCTCTGAATGAGTTTTATAGACAGTTTCCTAGAACAGAGGAGCATGCCTTTAGAGATGAAACAAAAAACAGTATATTTAATTTAGTTAAAATATACGAACAAATAGATTACAATGAAGACCTAGCTAATTCAGCGGTAGTTACGACTGGTAGTTTTTCTTGGGAAAATGGCATAAAAGACAGTAAAGTCAAGTTTACGCCAAATCCGAACGGAAGGTTTAAAGTAAGTTGGATACCTTCAGCCAGTGTCCAGAATAATCAATTTATAAAGAACGGCAGAAAATCACCAGGTAATGAACATATAGGTGCATTCGGATGTGACAGTTATGATATATCCGGAACAACAGACGGTAGGGGATCTAAAGGTGCTTTGCATGGATTGACTAAGTTTAGTTTAGAAGATCACCCACCTAATGCTTTCTTTTTAGAATATGTAGCAAGACCTCAAACAGCTGAAATGTTTTTTGAAGACGTGCTAATGGCTTGTGTGTTTTACGGTATGCCTCTACTGTGCGAAAACAATAAACCGCGTCTTTTATATTATTTTAAAAGAAGAGGGTATAGAGGATACTCAATGAATAGGCCGGATAAGATATGGAATAAACTATCTGTAGCAGAAAAAGAAATAGGGGGAATACCTAATTCAAGTGAAGACATAAAACAAGCACACGCTGCAGCTATAGAATCATATATAGATCAATATATAGGGCTAAAATCAGATGGCCAATATGGCAATATGTATTTTAACGAAACCTTAAACGATTGGGCTAAATTCGATATAAATAAAAGAACAAAGTTTGATGCAGCTATAAGTTCAGGTTTAGCTATAATGGCTTGCAATAAAAATTTATATAAGCCGGTTCCACAAATGCAAAAAAGAAAGTTAAATTTAAAAATAGCTAAATACACCAATAGCGGTGCATTTTCGAAATTAATAGAAAAATAAATATATGGCTGAGTCAGTTATAAAATCTTATTTTCCGAGTCAAGTAGCAAGCGATGAAGAAAAAATGTCATTAGAATATGGCAAGAAAATCGGTAATGCTATTGAAAGCGAGTGGTTCTCTTCGGATAACGGTATTGGTAGATTCAGAAGTAATCAAAACACTTTTCATAACTTAAGGTTATACGCAAGAGGTGAACAACCTGTGCAAAAATATAAAGATGAATTATCTATAAATGGAGATTTATCTTATCTTAATTTAGATTGGAAACCTGTACCAGTGGTTCCTAAATTTGTTGATATTGTTGTTAACGGTATATCTGAGAGATCATTTGATGTTAAAGCTTATTCTCAAGACCCATTTGGTGTTGAAAAAAGAACTAGATATATGGAGTCTCTAATAAGAGACATGGAAACAAAAGATCTAAACGAGTTTGTAAGAAAAGAATTTGGGGTTAATTTATTCGAAAATGCTCCTGACGTTGTACCTAGAAATAAAGAAGAGTTAGAGGTTCACATGCAACTTACTTATAAGCAGCAAGTTGAAATAGCTGAAGAGCAAGCTATAAATGTATTACTAGAGGGTAATAAATACGACTTAACTAAAAGACGATGCAACTATGATCTAACTACTATAGGTATAGGCGCCGTTAAAAACACATTTAGCAAATCAGAAGGAGTAGTTGTAGACTATGTAGATCCTACTAACCTAGTATGGTCATACACTGATTCACCGTATTTTGACGATATATATTACGTAGGTGAAGTTAAGAGTGTGCATATAAATGAATTAAAAAAGCAATTCCCTTATTTAACAAACGAAGATCTTGGTCAATTGTCTCAGCAATCATATAAAGCAAATGGCTTTTATGACAGAACTTTGAATAACGACAATGGCGATGACGCTAATACCGTACAAGTGTTGTATTTTAACTACAAGACTTACACAAATGAAGTGTACAAAGTAAAAGAACTGGCAACAGGGGCATCTAAAATAATACCTAAAGACGATCAGTTTAATCCACCTGAACAGATAATGCAGGATCATAAGATTGAAAAGATATCTCAGTCTTTAGAGGTTTTATACGAAGGGGTTAAAATTTTAGGAGGTAGGGTTCTTAAATGGGAGTTAGCTACTAACATGATAAGACCCAAAAGTGATTATACTAAAGTAAAAATGAATTACAGTATTGTTGCTCCTAGAATGTACAAAGGGCGTATTGAAAGTTTAGTTTCAAGAATAACAGGATTTGCGGACATGATTCAGCTTACCCACTTGAAATTACAACAAGTCATGTCTAGAATGGTTCCAGATGGAGTTTATTTAGACGCAGATGGTTTAGCTGAGATTGATTTAGGTAACGGTACAAATTACAATCCGCAAGAAGCATTAAATATGTTTTTTCAAACTGGATCGGTAATTGGCAGAAGCTTCACTCAAGAAGGCGATATGAACCCAGGTAAAGTTCCTATTCAGGAAATACAATCAGGGTCAGGCGGAGCAAAACTACAAAGCTTAATAACTACATACAATTATTATTTACAAATGATAAGAGATGTAACGGGGCTTAATGAAGCAAGAGATGGCAGTACTCCAGACGCAAGAGCATTGGTAGGCGTACAGAAGATGGCGGCGGCTAACTCAAACACCGCAACAAGGCATATATTAAACGGAAGCTTATTTATAACTGCAGATTTATGCGAGGGGTTATCGCTAAGGATATCTGATATTATAGAATACTCACCTACAAGACAAGCGTTTATACATAAGATAGGTAATCAAAATGTAGCTGTATTGCAAGAAATGGCAGATCTATATTTATATGATTTTGGTATATTTATACAACTTTCGCCTGACGAAGAGGAAAAAGCAATGTTAGAAAACAATATACAAGTAGCTGTTCAGGCGGGTATGATTGATTTATCAGACGCTATAGATCTTAGAGAGATAAAGAATCTTAAGTTAGCTAATCAATTGCTAAAAATAAGGAGAGATCAAAAGCAAAAGAAAGATCAAAAGATCCAACAAGAAAATATTCAAGCACAAGCCCAAGCAAATGCTCAAGCCCAGCAGGTAGCTGCTCAAGCTGAAGTACAGAAAGGTGAGGCACTTATGCAACAAAAAATAAGCTTAGAGCAAGCTAAAGCCCAAATAGATACTCAAAAATTAATGCAAGAAGCAGCTTTGAAAAAAGAGCTTATGCAGTTAGAGTTTCAAATGAACATGCAGCTTAAAGGCTTAGAAGTATCTGGTAAAAAGTCCGAAATAAAAGAAAAAGAAGACAGAAAAGATGATCGAACAAAGATACAGGCTTCACAACAAAGTGAATTAATAAACCAAAGAAAAAACGATTTACCTCCTAAAAACTTTGAATCCGCAGGAAACGACATACTTAGCGGGGATTTCGGCTTAGGTAATTTTGATCCTAAGTAATAATAATAGTAATAATTATATAATATTTTATCATGTCAGAAGAACTAGAAAACCAAACCGCCACTGAAGAAGTGGTGGAACAGAGTCCTGTTGGACCAATGACCGTTGATGACGGCGTAATTAAAGTAAACTTAGCCGAGCTAAATAAACCTACTGAAGAAACTCCAGCTGAACAAGAACCAGTAAACGAGGAAGCTCCTGTTGAACAGGTTAGCGAAGAGGTTAAAGAAGTTACAGAGGCAATCGAGCAACCTATTATTCAAGAAATAACAGATGAAGAGGTGCAAGAGCAAGCGGAAGAGCTTGAGGAGCAAGTAGAGCAGGCTTTAATAGAGGTTGATGCGGGAATTGAATTACCTGAAAATATACAAAAGGTTGTTGAATTCATGAATGAAACAGGCGGCAGCTTGTCAGATTATGTTAAACTTAACACAGACTACACGTCTTTAAGTGAAACGCAGCTCCTTAAAGAGTATTACGAAACAACAAAACCTCACTTGAACTCCGAAGAGATAAGCTTCTTAATGGAAGACACTTTCGCGTATGATCAAGAGTTAGACGAGGAGAGAGAGGTAAGAAAAAAGCAAATTGCTCATAAAGAGGAACTAGCTAAAGCTAAAAATTACTTAGACGGATTAAAGACTAAGTATTACGAAGAAATTAAAGCAGGGTCTAGATTGAACCCTGAACAAAAGAAAGCGGTTGAATTCTTTAACCGATATACAAAAGAAAATGAGGAAGCTAGCAAATTAGCTGAGACACAGGTGTCTGCATTTAGAACAAAGACTCAAAAATTATTTTCAAAAGATTTCAAAGGTTTTGATTTCACTGTTGGAGATAAAAAATTTAGGTACAACGTTAATGATGTAGAATCTGTTAAGAGTAATCAAAGCGACATTAATAATTTTGTCAAGAAGTTCTTGAACGATAAAAATGAAATGTCTGATGCTGGTGGTTACCATAAGTCTCTATTTACGGCTATGAACGCTGACAAGATTGCTAATCACTTTTATGAGCAAGGCAAAGCTGATGCAATGAAAGATTCCATATCAAAAGCTAAGAACATCGATATGAACCCTAGAGGGGCTCATCAAGAAGTCGATGCTCCTAACGGTTGGAAGGTTAGATCAGTCCCAGGCGGAAAAACTGCTTCTTCGTTTAAAATTAGAAAACGAAAATAATAACCATTAAAAAAATAATAAAATGGCAGGAGGATTTACGGGTAGCGTAGGAGCATTAGCTCACTTAACGCCACGCCCAACACAAACTTTATTTAATGATAACTATTTATCATTAGATGATATGAAATTTACACAACAATTCTTACCAGAAGTGTATGAAAAAGAAGTAGAGAGATACGGTAATCGTACTATCTCTGGATTCTTAAGAATGGTAGGAGCAGAAATGCCTATGGCTTCTGATACAGTAGTATGGTCTGAGCAAGGACGTTTACACGTTGCTTACGATGATGTTGAAGTTACAGCTACATCTGTAATTATACCAGCAGGAGCAGCAGGTGCTTCAAAAAACCTAATCGGAGCAGGGGCTACTATCGTAGTTGCTAACGAGGCAGGAACTAAAGTTGAAAAAGCTTATGTAAAATCTGTAGTTACAGCTGTAAACGGTATAGCAACATTAACAGTAGCAGGTTACAAAGGGGCTTTAACTCCAGTACCTGCAGGAAAAGGAAAAGTATTTGTATACGGTTCTGAATATGGAAAAGGATCCTCTAATGCAGGAACTTCTATTGACGCTGCTTTTGAGCAATTCAATAATAAGCCAATTATCCTTAGAGATAAGTACAATGTAAACGGTTCTGATACAGCTCAAATTGGGTGGGTAGAAGTGACTACTGAAATTGGAACATCAGGATACCTATGGTACTTGAAATCAGAGCACGAAGCTCGTATCCGTTTCGAAGACCAATTAGAAATGGCTATGATTGAAGCTGAAAAAGCAAATAACGTAATCAACACTGACCCAGTTAATGACTTTGGTGGTGGAAATGTTATTACTGGTTCTGATGGACTTTTCTCTGCTATTGAAGAAAGAGGTTTAGTTTATGAAGGAGCTAATTTTGGAGACCCTGGTACCGGTGGTGCGCCAAGCCCAGGTTTAGCTGAGTTTGATGTTATCTTAAACGAGCTAGATAAGCAAGGAGCTATTGAAGAGAACATGATGTTCTTAGATAGAAATACCGCTTTAAGTATTGACAATATGTTAGCTCAACAAAATACTTATGGAGTAGGAGGAACATCTTATGGTGTATTCGAAAATTCAGAAGATATGGCGTTGAACTTAGGATTCAGCGGATTCCGTAGAGGATCTTATGATTTCTATAAGACTGACTGGAAATATTTAAACGACGCTACAACTCGTGGTTTAGTTGGAGATATCGAAGGTGTTATTGTTCCAGCAGGAACTTCAACAGTTTACGACCAAATGCTAGGACAGAATATTTCAAGACCTTTCTTACACGTACGTTACAGAGCTTCTGAAGCAGACGATAGAAAGATGAAATCTTGGATCACTGGATCTGTAGGTGGAAACTACACAAGCGACGAAGATGCAATGAACGTTCATTTCTTATCAGAAAGATGTTTATGTGTACAAGCTGCTAACAACTTTGTATTGTTGAAAAAGTAATACTACATTAATGTAATTGTTACCCCTGTTGTATTTACAGGGGTAATTATTACCTTTTACAAACTATTTAATTATATTATATCATGGCTAAAAAAGCTAAAGAAGCAGAAGCACCTATTGAGGTTGCACCTCAAGTTATTACAAAGAAAGAAGCAATAGAAAAACAAATTATAGAAGCTCCAAAGGCTCCTGTATTTGAATTTAAAGATAGAGTTTATGTTTTAGACGGTGATCGACACCCTATAGTTTACTCTATGCAATCTAAGCACTCAGGAAGAAAACCATTACTTTATTTTGACAAAGAAGCTGGCTATCAAAGAGAGCTAAGGTATGCTACCAATCAGAAGTCTCCATTCGCAGATGAGCAAAAAGGAAACGTAACACTTGGTAGAATAGTTTTTAGAGACGGTACTTTAACCGTTCCTAAAGAAAATGTTATATTGCAAAAATTTCTTTCTATATACCATCCTAATAAAGGCGTTAAGTATCACGAACATGATCCTGTAGCCATCTCAGAGAACGAGATAAATTGGATTGAATTAGAGTTAGAAGCACTTACAGCTGCTAAAGAAATGAGCACGGATGACGCTGAAGCTATATTAAGAGTAGAGCTAGGCAGTAAAGTTACAACACTTTCTTCAAGCGAACTTAAAAGAGATCTTATGATCTTCGCTAAAAGAAATCCGGCTTTGTTTATAAATTTAGCTACAGATGACAATGTGCATTTAAGAAACGTTGGAGCCAAAGCAGTAGAGGCTAAAATAATAACTCTATCCCCTGATCAAAGGACATTTAGCTACGGGGAAACAAATAGAAAATTAATGACCGTTCCTTTTGACGAGCATCCTTATTCAGCATTAGCTGCATATTTCAAAACAGATGAAGGTATGGAAGTTTACAAAGTTATAGTAAATAAACTATAGTAAGTTACTTTATGGTAGTTAAGCTGCTTTAAAGGTGGCTTAACTATTATAAATTAAAAAAATATCACATGGCTGTAAGCATAAACACTGTTTATCAAAGAGTACTAGGAATACTCAATAAAGAACAACGAGGGTATGTTACGCCTCAAGAATTTAATTTGTTCGCAAACCAAGCACAAATGGATTTGTTTGAGCAATACTTTTATGATATTAATCAATTTGGCAGAATACCAGGGAACTCAACGGAGTTTTCAGACATGCTAAAAACACTCAACGAGAAAATATCATTATTTGAAACCCAAGCTAACTTAGTATATCTAAATAGTAGCAACGGTACATTCAGCTTACCTAGTAATCTTTATAGGTTAGGCACGGTTATATACACCAACTCTACAACAAAAAACATATTAAGCCCAACACTAGGGCCAAATACTCCAGTTACAACCAATGAGGATGTTATAGCTGAGCGTATTAATCCAAATGAATTTTTATATATAAATTCATCACCTTTGACAAAACCGAAAAATATACGTCCTGTATATGTTTCAGATGACAGGGGAATAAAAGTATATGGAGACTTAGAAATAAAAACAGATGTACGGGTTACTTATATAAAACAACCTACTCCTGTAGCATGGGGTTACCAAATAGTTTTTGATGAGCCTCTTTACAATGCGGCTACAACAACTAATTTTGAGTTACACCCATCAGAAGAAACAGAGCTAGTTATAAAAATACTAGAACTATGCGGAATACTTATAAAAGATTTAAGCTTATATCAAGTATTTGATAAGGAAGAACAAGAAACTATTCAACAACAAAAATCGTAATAAATGGGGTTAATAACAGAAAATAATGAACAGTATTACTTAGGTCCAGATGGGCAATGGAATAGCTGGGATGAAAATTACGGTGGTTACCAGTTTATAACTATAAAGGATATAATAAATAATTTTATGATATCTTATGTTGGTGAAGATAAAATAATACCAAGAGTAAAAAGAACGGATGTTATATTCCATGCAATGCGTGGGATTCAAGAATTCAGCTTTGATATATTACCTTCAGTTAAATCACAAGAGATTGAATTAGGGCCTTCCTTAGGAATGATATTACCTCAAGACTACGTTAACTATGTAAAACTTACATGGACCGATTCTGCGGGGCTTGAGCATGTTATATACCCCGCTATCAACACTTCTAACCCTACGCCGATATTACAGGATCATAGGTTTCAATATTTGTTTGACGAGCAAAATAGGGAGTTGCTTACCGCTGAGGAATCGGAAACTAAAAAAAGATTTGACAACGGGTCAAAAGGCAATGGCATAGAAGGCATAAATGCTAGTTATGGCCGCAGGTATGGATTAACCCCTTCAAGTGCACAGTCTAATGGTGTTTTTTACATAGATCAGTCTGTTGGAATTATATATTTTGATTCTAGCTTATCTAATAAAATAATCACTTTAAAATACGTTTCTGACGGTGTTAGCGGCAAAGACGAAGACATAACACTACATAAGTTTGCGGAAGAGGCTATGTATAAGCATATAGCTCATTCTCTTCTTTCAACAAGAACCAATGTGCCTGAATATATGGTAGCTAGATTCAAAAAAGAAAAAGCAGCCGCAAAAAGAAACGCAAAATTAAGACTATCAAATATAAAAATAGAAGAGATTGCACAGGTTATGCGTAATAAGTCTAAGCAAATAAAACACTAATATATGCCAGAATTTACTCACCTGTTTAACGCGGGTAAAATGAACAAAGACCTTGATGAAAGACTTGTTCCTCAGGGGGAATATCGAGATGCTTTAAATCTAGATTTAGCAAACTCAGAGAATGGCAACAGTGGCGCTTTGCAAAACGTAGAGGGTAATACTCAATTAAGAAAAAATAATAAAAACTTACCTTGGGTTAGTAATTATATAGACCAGCTTATTAACCCTAAATGTATAGGTGTATACAGAAACGATATAAATGAAAAAATATATTGGTTTATATCAGCGCGCATGGATAACGGCGCAAAAGAAGTTGCGGTTAGTGCTATTGCTGAATACAATCAAGTAAATGACAGTATATCACCTGTGCTAGTAGACACTAAGGGTATATTAAATTTTAATGAAACGTATCTCATAACAGGTATAAATATAATCGATAAATTTTTATTTTGGACAGATAATCAAACTGAACCAAAAAAAATAAATATTGATAAATTTAAAACAGGCTCTGTTAATTTTGTTACACATACTAAAATTCCTATATATAATCAGGATGCCGAGGTGTATCAATCTAACATAGTTGGTCAGCCAGATTTTTTAGAAGAAGATGTTACTGTAATTAAAAAATCCCCTCTAAACCCTCCTGTTTTGGATATGGGGGCAAGTAAGTTTGGGGCCGATATACCTGGAACAGGTGTAGATTACTTAAGAACACAGTACGATGTTAATGAGCAGCAAAACTTTACGTATAGAGCTGACACTACACAAGATCCCCCTACGCCGCCAGTGCCGATAGACACTTACGGACAATACCTCGCAAACATTGGGGAGGACCCAAACTATTATAATAATAGCTCTTTAGGTGGTAACTGGAATGGAGAAATAACTTTTGATATCTTAGCTCCGCCTAGTTATGGAATAGTAAACGGCCAAGCTGTTTGGCAAGACGGGGATATCCTTTCACTTAGGGCTTCTTATATAGACGATTTTAATAACCAATATGAATACCAAGCCCGGTTTGTAATAGCTACAAATGGCGTGAATGGGGATTCTATAACAGTCAGAATACAGTCTATATCAAGCGACGTTAATAGATTTTTTAACGATGATGGTGACGATTTGCTCATTACATGGGAGATTGTGTTAGAGGAGAAAGCTCCATTATTTGAGTACTCTTTTCCTAGGTTTGCTTATAGGTGGAAGTACATTGACAACGAGTATTCTTGTTTTTCGCCTTTTTCTGAGGTAGCGTTCATACCTAACAAGTTCGAATATATTTCCTCAGATGGCTATAATATTGGTATGACCAATAATATAAGAAAGCTTATTGTATCTAATTTTTCTTGGGGCAGCGAAGAGGTTGTTGAGTTAGATATACTATATAAAGCAGATGACAGCAACGCTGTCTATGTGGTGGACACTATAAAAAGAAATGATTCTACTTTATTAACTGGTGGCTTAGTTGATTATTTTGAAATTAAAAATGAGCTAATAGGATCAATTGTTGAGTCCAACCAATTATTAAGACCCTGGGATAATGTGCCCTTAAAGGCAAAAGCTCAAGAAATTATAGGCAATAGAATAGTTTATGGAAACTATCTGCAAAATTATACTGTTGGAACAGTTAGGCTAGATACTCAGGTGTTAGAAAGTCCTCATCCATCAAGGGTACCTGAATACTTAATACCAGGTACAGAAAATCAATATACGAATAATCAGTTTACAGGAGATGCGGAACCATCACTAAAATCCATAAGAACTTACCAGGTTGGTGTTGTTTATAAAGATGAATTTGGAAGAGAAACTCCGGTTTTTTCTAGTCAAGACTCGTCAACTTATATAGATATATCAAAATCTTGTAGCGTTACTCAGCTAACAGCTAAGATATTTACAAGTCCACCCGCGTTTGCTACTCATTATAAGTATTTTGTAAAAGAAACTTCAACTCCTTATTATAATCTAGCTTTAGATAGATTCTATCCAGCAGAAGATGGTAATATATGGTTGTCATTTCCGTCTTCCGAAAGAAATAAATTAGACGAAGAAACTTATTTAATACTAAAAAAACAACACGATAATTCAGAACCCGTAGAAGATCTTAATAGATATAAGGTTTTAGCTATAGAGAATGAGGCCCCTGAGTTTGTTTCTAATTTTAAAAAGACTTTATTTTCAGGTACGGTAGAATTGCTTTCTGAAGCAGGCCCTGGCTTTCTTACTGTAAGAGTAGAGGGGCCAAGCCTTCAATCAAATCCAAATTTTGGAAACAATCTAAGTTCTTCCAATCAAGTTATATTTGAAAAAGGAGGGTTTGAAACCAATGCTTACGGAATAGAAAAAGCAGGAAGCGCTTATAACTCTGCGGGAGGTTCGAGTCCTGTTGTTTATTCTATAAAATTAAAAGATCCATTGGCTGGTGATGCAGCTTGGATGGAAAACCTAAATAGTGGTGACACTATGGATATAACTTTATTTGTAGAAGAATCAAAAAGTCTTCCTGAATTTGAAGGTAGGTTTTTTGCTAAAATAAACAGAGATTTTGCATTTGACGAAAACATAATTAAAACTTTTTCTGCCTTACAAAAAAGATATGTTGTTTTAGATGAAATAAAGCCGTTTATAAGAACAGCTACAGGAGAAACTAACGCTAATAATTATAAGTACTTTTGGCTTGATACAGGGAATAGACACACTAACAGTTGCCCGCCAAATAGCTGTAGCTCTGACTGGGGTCAAGTTCAATCTCAAGGGCCAGGCGCTTGGGGTGGAGTTGGAAGTGCCTTAAACACTATAATAAGAGATAATTACAAACCACCAATGCAATACAATGATTGGTTTGGTTATTCTTTTGTAGGACAAAGAAGTGGGTATATAGATGACTTTAGCGGCACAGTGCAAGATGGGTTTAACCAAATGGGAGGCGCTTATTTTGACGCTGGATCTTACATAAGATTTGTTAATAATTCAACTGGGGAATACAGTAAAGTTTATCAAATACAAGAAGCTTACCAGCAAGGAAGACTTGGGGGTAGAGTGGCTTGTGGCTGGGTTGGTTGTGGTAGTTACGATGACGGAGCTCAAGACCAGCGAGTAGCTTTTGTAGCTAAGTTGAATGAAACAATAAAAGAAAGTTGGTTCCCGTCATCAAATGGGGATATAAGTACATTGACATCTTCCGATATTTCTATGCAGATAGTAACCGATGTTTATGATGGAGACAATAAGATACTTACGTCCACTAATCCAGCTGTTTTTGAAACAGAACCAAAAGAAACCGCAGACCTTGACTTGTATTATGAAGCTAGCAAAGCATTTGATATATCTCAGCATGGGCTTAATTACGATGTTATAGATTGGTATAACGTATATTCTTTTGGAAACGGAGCAGAATCAAACAGGGTTAGAGACGATTTTAATGCTAAAACCATAAATAAAGGAGTGAAGGTTTCAACGGTACTTGATGAACCTTATGCTTTAGAGCACAGAGGTACTGGTTTTATATACTCTCAATTATATAACTCAACATCTGGTGTTAATAGATTGAATCAATTTATACAGGCAGAAAAGATAACTAAAGATTTAAACCCTACATACGGAACAATTCAGAAGTTACATGCTAGAGATACCGATTTAATAACACTTTGCGAGGACAAATGCTTTAGAGTGCTTGCTAACAAGGATGCGCTATATAATGCTGACGGGAATACTCAGTTAACAGGAAATAACGCTGTCTTAGGGCAAACAATTCCTTACGCTGGAGAATACGGTATATCAAAAAATCCAGAATCATTTGCATCTTATGCTTTTAGAAGTTACTTTACTGATAAAAACAGAGGAGCGGTAATAAGATTATCTAGAGACGGTGTAACTGTTATATCAGAACAAGGAATGAATGATTTCTTTTCTGATAACTTATCGTCATCCACAAAAATAATAGGATCTTATGACGAAGACAAAGGCTTATATAACGTAACTCTTAATTCACTAACCCCTTATTGGAGAAAGCATCTCAGCGTAGATAAAGATTATAATTTAACCGCAGAATGCCCTACAACTGATTCTCCTGCAGAAGAAAACTTGGTACTAGAGACTACGGTTTCTTTTGACGAGCAAGTCAAGGGATGGACTAGTAGAAAAAGCTTTATACCGGAAGGTGGGATTTCGCTAAATAATACTTATTATACTTTTAAAAAAGGTTTAATTTGGGAGCATGGATTAAATAATACCTATAATAATTTTTATGACAATCAATATTTTAGCACGGTAAACTTAGTAATCAATGATTCCCCTCAAGCGGTTAAAGGCTATACTGCTTTAAACTATTCAGGTACTGCATCTAGAGAGCTAGAGTACGAATACAATAACAAATGGTATTCAATAGCAGAAGTTAACGCAGGTGCTTTTGTTCCTAACTTTGTTCAAGTAAAAAGAGAAGGCTGGTATAGCAATTTTATAAGAACAAACTTAGAATCAGGCGAGATAAAAGAATTTGAAAATAAAGAAGGTAAATACTTTAATTATATAAAAGCATTAGAAGTATGCAAGAAAGGTAACGGTATAGGGACGGGCACTATTGATCCAGTAGAGCAAGACTATATACTTACATCCGGGTTAAGTTGCGAAGGCATCGGAGATGGTTGTGAAACTGATCCAGTACCAGATACTTTAATTAAGGGTTGGTGGCAGTGGAATACTAAAGGTCCTTCTGCTTCAATATTAAATCAAACAGAAGCATCTAGTGCTAAATGTATTATAGAGGATTTTCATATATTCCTCAACGGAAATTATTCCGCTATAAACTCAATAAATTACGATCAATTCAAGTATGTGTTTGAGGACGGCTTAGTTGTTGGAACTCAATTATATGATAAAGACACCTTGGAGCCCATAGATGAACCAGGTACTTATTTGTTTGTAAGTAACACTGCTGGCCCAGAGCCAGATGCTCCAGCATTAGACCCTAATAACCCAGCAACAGTTCCCGATGCTTACATAATTGTTATAGTTACCCCGGATGGAATTATTCAATCCGTAGATCAATACAATACATTACCACCTTGCGACTCTACGCCTGATATGGGGCCTTTAAAACTGGCTAAAGGGTATTACAATAATATTCAAAGCTATAGTATGTCTGGAGGCGTTACATCTGCAATATGCGGGATGAAAGAGTCTATAACAGCTTGGTTTTCTTCACCTCTGCTTGTCTGCGGACCAGGAAATCCGTCGCCTCCCAATTGTAAAAACAGAGGGTACTTCTCTAGAGAAGTTTATTGGTATAGTTCTGAGTCTATAGATTTGCAGGAAGGTGTCACTATATACAGTTACAGTAACGGTTCTCAACAGTATTCTCCCTATAATAACCAAACCATTTTGTATAAGCTTAATACCGGTGGAATTGGAGTGCCTTACAGCCAAGAGCTTTGGGAAGATTTATCTCTGTTTGGAGATGATTGGTATTTTATTGTAACAGACTCAAACGGTACTATCACAACAATGACACAAGTAAACACTATACAAGATCCAACATGCTAACACCTAATAATAATTATACAATAACATCGGTAGAGTACACAATACCAGAAAACTCCGTTATTACAGAGGAAATAGGGCAGACCTATATGGAGCTAATAATTGTGCCAGATACAGGATATACAGTAGAAGCGGCTAATTTTAGCTTAGCTACACCACCTAATGCAACCTATGTTACTAGTGTTGTTTTTAGTCAAGCGGGTGCTAACGTGTTAGTTATTATTAATTTAGTTCCTTCCGCTACTATGCCTCAGGGTAATTTATATTTGGGTATATGTATTAGTGGAAGAGCTTGTTTAAGTGAATCGGGAATTGGAGGCATATACAACACGGATGTAGATACTGAAATAACACCTTCTAGTGAATCTAACGTACCTTATAACGCATCTGGAGACGCAGGCGACTTGGTTACTCTGTTTTCTAAAACATTCACAGCTAACTCAAACTTTTATATAATAGAAGCGGATGTTGCTTTAACACAAGGCAACGCTGCTGATTATTCTTTCGAAGAGAACGCTCAGTTTAACTCTCAAGGGTTAATGACTAGCATTACTTATGTAGTTAAATATTTGTTTGGAACTTCAACTGTTTCTGGTGACGTTATAGACTTCACTTTACGATCAAAGTTACTACCAATTATACAGCCTATAGTAATATCAAGTTATTCTGAATTACCTAGTTTTGTACAGGCAACCGGTGAAAATAAACCTTTTACTGTTTTTGGGCAAAATGGAGCTGTGTATAGCATATCGATGACCAACGGAATAGACACTATAAACATCGCACAAAACGATATCATGGGCATTAGTGGTCAAAAAACGTATGTTATAGAATTTCCAGTTTGGTCAGGAAGCGGATATACAGAATGGCAAATTTCATTAACAGGGAATTTAGCAAACCCATTTTTACAGCCTTTGCCAATTACCGTAAGGCAATACGCAGATGTAGAGTTAACGGTTACCGGGGCGTCAACAAATCCCAATATATCTTATAACTCTTCACAAACATTTTCTTTACCAGCTTTCCAAAGCGTCAACCCTCCGGTATTTACTTCAGACATAGAAGCTATTATTGATATAGCTCCATCAGAGAACATGTCAATCACTCCTTTTGCATTGGGTAAATTTAGAGAAGAAATATCCGTAAATGGTGGCTTTGATGCGCCTGTTACAAATGCTTCTACTTTAAATTTTATTGAATTAAATGAAGAGTATGGCAATTTACAGGTTGGAGATAGGTTTAATTTTTCTACTTACGACCCACTAAATAACAATAACAACGAGGCTCCTTTTGTTTATACTGTAACATCAATAAATGGTAGCACACCTAATTTAAGTATAGGCATAACGCCTCCTCTTACTACTACGGCTCCCGGTGGGGCAGTTTCGTTTTTTAGAACAAACGGCAATGTAAGCAACGGACCTACCGCAATAACAATGCAACAAATTAGCCCGACTAGTATTTCTTTGCATTATAACTTTATATTAAATAGATCTGGAGATGCTGATGCTACGTTTACCTTTGATTTAGATGATGTAATTACAGTGGTGCCTGCATTGTTTGGACCATTTGTTTTTAATTTCAGTCCTAAATTTAGTGTAGCGGGAGCATGCTGTGGTCAAACCACAACTATCGTTTACTTAAACACCACCTCTTTATCTACAGCAACAGAGATGTATTTACCTACACCAGGAAATCCACCAGCAACACTTAGCGGGACATATTCTGACGGGAGCATTTACAGAAATTATGATGGTGTTAACGGTACATTTCTTACACCAGCTATAAACTGCAGCGGTTGTTCTACATCGTTATTCCTATGTTACTCGTCCCAATCAGCTCAAGATGTTTGCTGTAATACTACCACTACGGTACAAGTGTGGGTTGCTTCAGGCGAAACCTTTTCGAATAATTCAGGAATATATCAAGATGCAGCATTAAGTATCCCCGCTCCAAATGGATTTTATAGCGACAATACTTGCTTTAACTTAGAACCTTAATATAATGGCACAAAATAATACATATAGACAACAAACCTCTATTGGTTTAGGAGGTGAAACAGCTTGCCCTCAATGCGGCACGAACCCTCCCTTAAATTTATCTTACGAGGTTGAAGTTTGTGAGAAGTTAAGCAAATTTTACGTTTCACAATCCGATGCTTTCTTCGGAACTAACCAAGTCATAAACTCTACCACTTACCCTATAAATAAAGTTGTATGGATAACAGCTGGAGCTACATCTACTAGAACTTGCGCTAAAATAATTGACGTAGATGTTGACGAATCACCAACGATGTATATTGATATACAAGGCGGCCCATGGGATAGCTGTAGCGAATGTATAACTCTTGATGAAACCCCTTAAATATGATTGATATAAATATTACATTCAGCACAAGCGCTGTACCTAATGGAATGCAAGTACAGGACATAATATGGTACGTAGACGGGAATACTGGTTCTGAAATACAAGTTGGCCCTATAGTATCAATAACTACAGATCCAACAGGCAATTTAACTTACGTTTTAGTTACGGCTCCCCCTGGCGTGGCCCCGCCATCTTCTGGCGATTTTATATTCTATGTAAAAAATCCTATAGTGGAGGTCAGCTCCTTAAAAGGATATTTTGCGGAAACACAATTTATAAACAAATCCACAGAATACGCTGAGCTGTTTGCTGTTGCTAGCGAAGTATTTGAAAGTAGCAAATAATACGTAATAATAAAACTATAAAAACTTAATATAATGGTAGGACAAATAGTAGGAGGATTAACTGGTATAGCCAGTGGTATCATAGGTTCTAAAAAAAGAAAAGCAGAACAAAGGGAAGCTCAAGCTGAGTTTAATAGAAACAAAGCTAAATTTGAAATGCAAGATACTTCAAATGTATATACAAATATGCAAAACACGATGGAGGATCTAACTGTGAATCAAGAGCAGGCTCAATTTCAAGCAGAACAAGCTAATCAAGGACTAGTTAACATAATGGGTAATCTTCAAGGTGCCGCAGGCGGTTCTGGTATTGCTGCATTAGCTCAGTCTTTAGCTGGACAACAAAGTCAGCAGGTAAGACAAGCTTCCATGGATATAGGGAGGCAAGAGCAATCTAATCAGATGGCTGAAAGACAGCAAGCTTCTAATTTGCAGTTATACGAAAAGAAAGGGGAATTAATATCAAGAGATGCGGAAAATGAAAAACAATCTACATTATTAGGCATGTCTCAGCAAAGACTAGGCGCGGCAAATAAGGCTAGACAAGATGCGACGAATGCAATAGTAGGCGGAATAGGTGGTGTAGTAGGAGGCGCTGCGGGAATAATTGGCGGCCTACCAAGCATGCAAGGCTCACCTATGGGAGACATATTGAATTCCTAATAAAATATAAATTATGGCAAATAAATCATTAATTGATGGAGCTGCTCTTGTAGGAGCAAGCAAACAATCAACCTGGGGACAAGCTTTTCAAGAGGGGTTAAACAACAGTTTAGCGGCAGGAGCTCAAAGCAGGGCTATAAGGGAAGCAAAAAAAGCTCAAATAAATAGCAAGGTTGCAAACTACATAGACACTTTAAATTCAGAGTTTGATGTTACTCAATTAACTCCTACTCAGCAAAGCTCAGTAAAAAATTACTTAGTAGAACAAAAAAGAGTATATGCGGATACGGCTATGAGAGTAGCTAAACTTGATGCGGATAACCCTATGTACATGGAAGGGGTTAGCCAATTGAACAGTATTAAATCTAACTTTACCAACCTAGCGTCAGAGCTAAATGCTTTTAAAGAAGACAAGCTAAATTATGTTAAAGATTTTGATAACGGCACATTGTCTGAAGGCAACAAGATAGGAACATTAAGCGATGCTTCGGGTATATACACAGGTGAAAGCACAATGAGCATTGGCCAAGGTGGTGGTATAAACTTTTGGAACGAAGAAAACGGAGAGTTTAAATCTTATAGACAAACAAAGAAACCGTTCTTAAAAGACTTTGGGGCTGCTGACAGTATAATGAAGATAAACGAAAACGTATATAATTCAGGAAAAGTTTTACAAGGTGCTAGAAAAAACATGATACGACAGCAGGTTAGTCAACTTATAGATAAAGGCGGTAGAAATAGTTTGTTATCGTTAGCATCAGATGACTTTGTTGTTCAAGGCGGATTGAATTTAGAGGACCCATCTTTGTTTGAACCTGAGAATGAAGCTTTATTAAAAGATGCTGTTCTTAGTAGTTACATGAATGCCTTTACAGAATCCTCTATACAAGGGGCAAATGATAAAAGACCGGCCAGCACAAGAGGAGGAGGCGGATACAGCGGAGCAGTACGTGACGAAATTAACTTAGGAGGACCTAGAGCGCAAGAAGCTTTGCAACTATCACAAACAACGTCGGGTGATGCCACGTCTATAGCTAGAACAGCTAATGCAATGGATCCTACTGATAAAAATATAAAATACAAAAGTAGAGCAGAATTCTATAAAGAGTTTATAGATGGACAAGAGCTTAAGGATAATGAGGAGTCTCAAAAAGAGTTTACAGATATGTACGGTAACTCCGAGATGTTTAGATATAATTACAGTAACCCCTCTTACTCTAGAGGTATATCTGTAGATATAAATGACCCTCAGTCTATCTATAGGTTTTATATACAAAACTCAGATTTTGGCGGTAAAGCAGAAAATCATTTTATAAATAATTACCCGTCTAATAACAACAACTCTTCTGGAAGCAATGCAAACTCTGGATCATTAGATAATCTTTAATTAAATGGAAAAATTATTCGAAGCGCTACAAGCTAGCGGGCAATACAGTAAATCTTTTTCAGACTTTCAATCACAATTTGGAAGTCCAGAAGGTCAGGAAAAACTATACGGAGCTTTAAAAGAATCAGGAAGTTATACTAAATCTATGAATGATTTTACTTCTCAATTCTTTAATACAGCAGAACCAGTAAAGACAAACGACTCTGCAAGTGCGGATCCAGCTGTGGAGTCAAGTCAAAACGCTACGGGATCACAATCGGAAAAACCTTTATCGGCTTGGCAATCAATTAAAAATTCTTTCTCCAATGTAGGTGAACAGGTTGGCGATGTCTTTGAATTTTGGTTTGATACAAACGAAGAAGAAGGCGGAGGTGCAAGAGCATCTTTAGACATAGCTACTAATACTGTATACGCTGGAATATTTGGGCAAGACAAAGTAGATGAATATGTTAAAAAGCATGGTGAAGATTCCTGGGTGGCTCAAGGCCTTGGAACTAAAAATACTTTAGAATCTATTGAAAAATATAAGAAAGAACAACTTGAAACCAAAGACACCCTCGGCATAATTGAAAGCGTAAAAAAAGGAGATGTAGGTGGAGCTCTAGCAGGAGGCGTGAATGCTTTAACTTCTATGATAGGTAGTGTTGTTTACGGAGCAGGTACGCTAGGTACTGGGTTTTTTATGGATTATACAGCTGAAAACTTTGTAGAGTACAATAAGTTAAAAGCTGAAAACCTAGGCGTTAGCTTTGATGAACTCGTGCAATCAGGAGAAGCAGACAATGCAATACCTGTAGGCATGGGGGTTATTTCTACCGGATTAGAGTTTATTGGGTTAGGGACAGTTGCTAAAGGAGCTAAAGGGGCCATAAAAGGAACAGGGTCCACGGGGTTAATTGGTATGGGTAGCAAATATCTTGCTCAAAAACTAATATATAATAAAGGGGCTAGAAACACCATGAGGATGTTTTCAACAGGAGCTACTGAGTTTACTACAGAAATATTACAACATGCTGCTGACAAGGTTAACGTAGAATACGGTAGGGTTGCCGGCACAGATAACGAAGCAGAAGTATTTAAAACAGTCATAGACGCTGTTACTAGCCAAGAGGGCTTAGAAGCGGGACTTCAAGGATTTATTGGTGGTGGAGGAATGGTTGCAGGTAGTTATTCTGCAAAATCTATGAACACTATAAGAACAGTAGTTGACGGCGATAAAATAGATAAAAATATAAATGAATTATCCTTACTTAGAAAAAAGTTTAATACTACCGATAATAAATTAGTTAAAGAAGGTATTCAGGCGCAGATTAATGAAAAAGAATCTGAAATCGCAGACTCAGTTAGAAAAGGTAATGACATATACAATAGCTTAGACGATAAGCAGATCAGCAAAATTGAAAGCTTAACTGACTTAGCAGATGCTGCTGCGTTTAAAACAACGGAGCTTAATAAGCAATTTAGAAGTAACGAAATTAGCGAAAGCCAATATGCTTCAGCTATGGAGGGTTTTAAATCTGAATATGATGGGGCACGTCAGCAACTTATTGACATGAACCTTGATCAAAATATAGCCTCCGCAAAAACTATAGCTGAAGAAAAAGGTTTAGAAATGGATGTTTTTACAACAGCTGAGGTTGAGTCTTTAATGAATAGCGATAAAGTAAGTGAGAAAACTAGAAAAACTTACTTTGATAACAAAGACAAAGGATTTGATGTATCTGCTTTTGCTATTGGCAACAAGATAGTTATAGATAAAGATATAGCTAGAAAAACAGGTTCTATTAATGCAGGAATGCACGAGGTACTACACCCGGTACTTAATAAGCTTATTGGTGGCGTAAAAGAACAAGGTAAAATGGTTCGTCAATTTAGAAAATCGATGACCTCTTCTCAAAGAAATTTTGTTGACGCTAAAATGAAAGAGAGAGGATATACAGGGAAAGCATATAATACGGAATATGTTAATGTATTTTCTGACGCGCTTCGTAAAAAACAAATTAACTACGATAAGACAACATTTGAAAAAATAGGTGATGCTGTAGTGGGTGTTTTTAAACCCATAGGTTATACCAATATAGGTTTTGAATCCGGCAAAGACGTATACAATTTCATTAAAGAGTTTGACCAAAGTGCCGAGCAGGGTAAATTAACATCAAAAGCAGCAGCGGCTCTTAAAGATGTTGACTTAAGCGACGCGGGGTTACAAGACGGAATTGAATTTTCTAAGACTGTAGAAGAGGCTGAGCTTGATTATGAAAATGCACAAAATGCAGACCCAAACGATCCTAGGTTTGAAGCTAACTTAGAAGCGGCTGAAGCGGCATTAGACGCTGCAGAGGAAGCTGCAGCAAACCCACAAGCTGTTGTTAAAACTCCTCAAAAGCCAAAAGCTGAGCCAAAAGTTAAAAAAGAAAGACCTGATAAACCAACAAGGACAACAGACTTAGGGCCTAGAGATCCGTTATCGCAAAAAATAATGGACCAGTACAATGTAGGCATGTATGGTATTGAAAGAAAAGAATACACGGCTAGTAAACCCTTACCTGCTCCAGTAGAACGTAAGTTAGTGCCAATGTTTGAGGGCTATATCAATACTATTGTTCAACAAAAGTTTAAACAATTTGCGCCTGAAGCTTTAGAGTTTCAAGATGCTTTGGCTATACTAAGAGCAGAAGTAATTGCTGCTATCCGTACATACAACCCTGCTAAAAACAAAGATTTAGCTGGTTATGTAAAAAAGATAGTGCAAACTAGACAGTCTTTAATGTTTAAGGAGGCTAACACTGAATTTACATCTAATCTAGATGACGCCAAAGGTGTTGTCGCTACTAAAGATACTCAATCCATAGATAGAAGTGGTAATGTAGAAAGGGGTCAGCGTACATTTAATGAACTAGATATAGTAGATCAGGATTTAATAGATGACATTAAATCTGACTTAGAAAAAGAAATAAGAGTGAGAGTGCAGAAAGGTACTCTATCTGAAACTATATCGGTTAAAAAAGGAAGAGATACTTATATTGTTTCTTGGCTTGAAAACTATGTTAACAAACAATTGTTTAAAAAGCTAATGAAAAAAACAGGGGCTATCACAGGTGTATACCCTAATGCAGTTATCCCGGGGGCTTATATAGACTTTCTAAACGATCCAAATACATTTGACATAGTAACTAAAGCTTTACCAATTAAAAGCATTAAGAAGAGCTACGGTAAGTTATTCCCTACTGAGAGAGTTGGCAGAGAATTAACAGCAGAGGGTAACCCTGTTTTTAGAATCAAACCAGTCGATAAGAAAACTTTTTTAACTTATTTTGTAAAGGGTAAAAAGTCTGCGGTATTAGAAAGACAAAAGCAATTATTTAGAGAGATACTTGAACCATTGGCTAAGCAAATTGTTGCCGACTATGCGACCCCCGAAAACTTAGGCCAATTAAAATCAATACAAGAGTTAGCCCCTGATACTTCTTTAGACGTTCAAGCGGGTATTATAATAGAATCTCAATTAAATGATCTTCAAAGTCAACTTGATAGATACAAAGGCGAGAAAACAGGCTTTGATATTATACAATTTTCTAAAACTATTACTAAAGATCAAAAACAAAACATATCTAAGGCTTTAAATCCTTTATTAGAAAAGCCTTCTAATAACAACTTTAAAACAAAAGTGGTTAAAGATATTATAAGTGGTCTTGATAAAGTAAAAGATTTTAAAGATTTAGCGGAGCTTGTATGGAATGCTGGTAATGATACTTTAAACAAGAACGGCGTTAGAACATATAGAGCAGAATTATTAAAGTTATTAGCAAACAAGCTAAATTACACAGATACTGTTAAGTTTTTAATAAGCGCTATAAACGAACATCAAAAAGTATATAAGTACCAACAAAAAGTTATTGGATTTGATTATTCTTTAACAAACTTTAAATCTTCATTCAATAATGTAAAAGGAATTAAAGCAAAAGCAGAGGTTGCAGAGCTTTTTTTAAGGTATATAAGTAGATCTATAAGAACACTTAAGCTTGACGGTATAACAAGAAATGAGCAAATATACGATCAAATACTGGTTCCAGTATTAGGCGATCCTAAAAAATATGGATTTTCCAAAGAAGTAGATAAAATAAAAAACAGGTCTTATATCCTTAAAGATGGAATAAGACTGCAAGGTTTAGCTGACGTAACTAACATAAAAGCAGACTTCATTAACAATGTTAAAACTATAAATGAGGAAGCTACGGAGGTTAGAAAATGGCTGCTTAGTGAAGCTATAAAAGCTAAAATTAATAAGAATGGAGATTCTTTTATAGGTTTTCTTTCTTTAATAAGTGCGGATCAAAGAGGAGTTATAAGAAAAATGAATTCAGCAGGATTTGCGATGGAAGGACTATCGGTTAAAGACTCTATACTTGAGCATGAAACCGAAGCTGTTGAGGTATTTAAAGCATGGAAAGATTTCGTTGATGGAAAAATAGAAAGCACAGAGCTCGTTAACTTTCTGGAAGGGGCTAAAGTAAACTTAGTGTCTAGGGAATTCGATACGCTTTTAAGAAAAGTTCAAAAAGAAACAGGGGCAAGAGGTAAAGAAAGATACATTGACAAGCGTGTTATAGATTTTTTGAAAACTAAAAAAACCATACAGTTTTCTAAAAGCAAAAAAGATTTTGATAAATTTGGAATGGCTGACATAATGGCTAGAAAATTGTTTGCAAAGGATTTTGTTAACAAGCCTAGTTTTATGCAAGGTTATGATTATCTAACACCAAAGCAACAAGAGGCTGTCAGGGCTGAATTAAAACAAGCTAACCTTATCCAATTCAGTAAAGATCTGAACAAAGCTAAAGCTATGGTTAATAGACCAAATGCTCCTCAAAAAGGTATTAGCGTTTGGGACTTTGACGACACATTGGCTACAACTAAAAGTAATGTTTTATATACATTGCCAGACGGTACAAAAGGAAAAATCAACGCAACTGAGTTTGCTTTACAAGCAGATCAATTAGCAGCCAAGGGAGCTGAATTTGATTTTAGTGAATTTAGCAAGGTTATGCAGGGAGCTAAAGGTCCTATGTTTGATAAAGCTATTGCTCGCAATAAAAAGTTCGGCAACAGCAATGTGTATATTTTAACTGCTCGACCAGCGAATTCAAAATATGCTATACACGAGTTTTTAAAAGGTATTGGCTTAGATATTAAATTAGAAAATATAGTTGGACTAGGTGATGGCACCGCTTTAGCAAAAGCACAATGGGTTATTGGTAAAGTATCCGAAGGATATAATGATTTCTATTTTGCAGATGATGCTTACAAAAATGTTAAAGCAGTACAAGGGGTTCTTGAAGAGGCTGATGTAAAATCTAAAGTGCATCAAGCAAAGGTTCAATTCTCTAAAGATATAAATAAGGACTTTAATAAAATAATAGAGGACGTTACTGGGATAGGTGCTACTACTAAGATCTTTGAAGCTGCAAGTAAAGTGATAGGTAAAACAAAAGATAAGTTTAAGTTTTTTGTACCTTACTCAGCTGAGGACTTTGTTGGGCTATTATACCCTTTAATGGGGGAAGGAAAAAAAGGAGACGCTCACGCTGCTTGGTTTAAGAAAGCATTACTAGATCCTTATGCTAAAGGTTATAGAGATTTTGAGTCGTATAAAGAGAATGCAACGGGGATAGTTAAAGAACTTATTAAAAGCTTTAAAGATGTTCCATCTGGACTGGAAGAAACAAACTCAACCGGGTTTACAAATGAGATGGCTTTAAGAGTTATACTGTGGGCAAAAAACGGGCATGAGATACCTGGTTTATCAAAACAAGAAAGAAGCGACTTAATAAAAGTTGTACAAGCTAGCCCTGATTTACTAAGATTTGCAAAACAAATACAAGCAACCTTAGGAGGCTATCCCGAGCCATCTAGTAATTGGTACGCTGGTACTATTACTACTGATGCTATAGGTATGATAAATACTACGAAGAGAGCTGAATTTTTAGAGGATTGGCAACAAAATGCGGATGTTGTATTTTCTAAAGATAACATGAATAAATTGAGATTGCAGTTTGGTGAAAACTATACTGAGGCGCTTGAGGATATACTTTATAGAATGAAAACCGGACGCAATAGACCAGTAGGAGCTAATAAGCTTACTAATGGGTTTATGAATTGGGTTAATGATTCTGTAGGTACCATAATGTTCTTTAATACAAGATCAGCATTACTTCAAACGTTATCTATAGTAAATTTTGTAAACTGGGGAGATAACAACCCGATAGCTGCGGCTGAAGCGTTCGCGGATCAAGACCAGTTTTGGGAAGATTTTTCTATGCTATTCAATTCAGACTTCTTGAAACAAAGAAGATCCGGTTTGAAGAATGATGTTAATGCGGATGATATTGCAAGAGCAGCGGAAACAGCTACTAATAAATACAAGGCAGCCCTAAGTGCGGTTCTTAAAGCAGGTTTCTTGCCTACTCAAATAGCAGATAGTTTTGCTATAGCAATGGGAGGAGCGTCGTTTATTAGAAATAGAATAAATAAGTACAAAGAAGACGGTATGTCAGAGGCTTCTGCAAAAGAAAAAGCTTTTTTAGATTTTCAAGAGATAGCAGAAGAAACACAGCAGTCGTCTAGACCGGATAGAGTATCTCAACAACAAGCTAGTCCATTAGGGCGTATTATACTGGCTTTTGCAAACACCCCTATGCAATACATGAGATTAACTAAGAAAGCTGTTTTAGATCTTAAAAATGGTCGAGGGGACTATAAGACTAATATAACTAAAATAGTATATTACACTACAGTGCAGAATATGATCTTCTCATCTTTGCAATCAGCAATGTTTGCTGCTTTGTTTGAAGATGATGACGAAGAAATGATTGAAGATAAGCAATTAAGGGCTGCTAATTCCATGTTAGATTCTTTACTCAGGGGTACAGGTGTTTATGGAGCGATTGCTTCCACTATAAAAAATATATTATTTGAAATTGATAAGCAATCAAAAAAAGACCGTCCTGATTATACACAAGCCGGTTTAAGAATGCTTAGTATATCTCCTCCTGTAGATTCTAAAATAAGAAAAGTACTCAGCACAGGTAGAGCTTTTAGTTACAAGACTACTAGGGAAAAAATGAAAGGATTTGGATTAGACAACCCTGCTTACTATGCAGTAGGTCAATCTATCTCTGCTTTTACTAATATACCAGTAGATAGGGTTGTTAGAAAACTAGATAACTTAAGGGTTGTTTTTAGCGATGATACAAAATACTGGCAAAAAGTTGCATTACTATTAGGTTATAGTCAATGGGATTTAGGCTTAGTACAAAAGAAGGAATCTAAAAGTAAATTCGGAGGAACAACTAAATGGAAAAAAAGAGGAACATCTGGTTCTAAATGGAAAAAAAGAAATTAATATGAGCAAACCAATCACAGCAAGAACAAGTAAAGTAGGTGCTACAACTTACTGTAACAAGTGCAAAGGAAAAAATTGCAATTGTGTACCGTCTTCGCCAGCTACAAAAAAAGATGCTTGCTATAGTAAAGTTAAAAGCAGGTATAAGAAATGGCCCTCAGCTTATGCGAGTGGAGCTTTAGTTAAATGTAGAAAAGTTGGTGCTGCTAACTGGGGAAATAAATCTAAGTAGCATGGCATTTAAAATGAAACCATCTCCATTCAAAAGTCTCAAGCGTTGGTTTGAAGAGGAATGGGAGACACCAAGCGGTAAAGAAGATTACAGTGCCGGAGAAAATACATTTAGACCAACCAAAAAAATAAGCAAAGATACACCGTCAACTTGGAGCGAGTTAACCGCCGCAGAAAAAGCTGCTGCCCAAAAAGAAAAAAATCAAAAAGGGCGTGTAAGCAAATATAAAAAAAAGAAATGAGTCTACAGGAAATTAAGTTATACGCTATAAACGGCAGTACACTAGGAGTTACAACCTTTACACAAATAGAGGATTGGTTAAAAATAATATTATTAGTAGTAACTATAGGTTACACTATATCTAAATGGTCAAAAGTACGTGAGGAAGATCAATAAAATAATAATACACTGCTCTGCTACAAGAGAAGGTGAAGACATATCCGCTGCTGTTATAGATAGATGGCATCGAGATAGAGGTTGGAGCGGAATAGGGTATCATTATGTTGTGTCCTTAAATGGAAACATTGAATACGGTAGACCCATAGATAAACAGGGTGCACATGTTAAGGATCACAATAAAGGATCCATAGGTATTTGCTATATTGGAGGTGTTGAATCAGAACGCAGCTCTAATGGCAAATGGATCGCCAAGGATACTAGAACGCTAGAACAAAAAGAAAGCTTGTTAGACTTGATAAAAACACTAAAGAGATTACATCCAGAGGCTACTGTTCATGGGCATAATGAATTTGCTGCAAAAGCATGTCCCTGTTTTAATGTTAAAGAAGAATATTGTAACTTATAAAAATAAAAAAATGAAGAAAATAAAATTGTTTATTGACAAATTACAGAATTTATGGAATAGATTAATGTATAGATTGATGTTTCATAATTATAGAGAAAAAGAATAAAAAAAAGGAGGCACCACACCTCCCTTTTTTAACAAACAAACTAACCATCGCACGCAAGACAATCCTCATTCATTGCTTGCTGTGCAATATCTCCACGTAGAACACTTTCTGTTCTCGTATAATATAAAGTCTTTACTCCGTTTTTCCAAGCATCAAAGTGCACTTTATTAAGCCACTTAGGTGTTGCTTCACTAGGGAAAGCGAGATTCAAACTAACCGACTGATCTATGTATTGTTGGCGTATGCCAGCTTGATTTACTAGTTCCAGTTGGTTTATTTCTTTAAAAGTTTTAAAAACTTCTTTAGCTGGTATATCGTGCCCCATAGTAATATCACCAAGCTCATCGATATCCTGAACCGAGCCTCCGTCAGCAAGGATCTTATTCCATATTTCATTAGTATTTAATTTATGTTTTCTTAATAACTTTAAAAGTGTAGGGTTTTTACGTATAAACGTACCTTTAGCAGATTGCTCTGTAAATACATTAGCAGCCCAAGGCTCTATTCCTGGCGAGACATTGCCACCAAGCTTTGAATTACTAACAGTGGGAGCAACAGCACGCAGGTGAGTATTACGCATACCGCTACCAGCACACCACAAAGGTTCACCGTAAGTCTCAGCAAGCGCCATAGAAGCTCTTTCGCTTTCAATCTTAATTTGGCTAAAAATTTTCCTAGTCTCAAACTGAGATAGTAAACCTTCGAAAGGAATACCTTTTTCTTGGAGATATGTATGCCATCCCAAGACACCCAACCCAAGCGCTCGTCCTTTTTGAGCTGATCGTATTGCGTTTTCAAAACCTCTAAGTCCTTTTGCTCTTTGAATAAATTCTTCCATAACGCCATCAAGAAACCAGATAGAGTCGTATATAAGATTAGTGTCTTTCCATTCTTCATATTTAGCTAAGTTTAATGACGACAAACAGCATACAAAGCTATGATTCTCGTCTGTGTGCAATGTTATTTCACTACATATATTAGTCATGTGAACCTTTAATCCGTTTTCTTTATATGCTTTTGGATTTGCTTTGTTAACGTTTCCTTTAAATAATATATACGGTTCTCCAGT
>UPTG01000216.1_pt1 | contig 50422 bp, 39 predicted proteins | sample 2160121 | NCBI WGS metagenome assembly UPTG01 (sample SAMN06266255, study PRJEB28933) | marine metagenome | isolation source: Columbia River Estuary | place: USA:Columbia River Estuary, USA | collected 2014-07-27 | reverse complement strand
AGCTCCGTGGTTTATGCAAAATATGACCAAGCTGTAAAGCTTAATGATAAACTTGGGATTAATACAACGCTTTTGATCGCTGGAACAATTGGACCAGATTTGGATTTGCCTTACAACATATATTTTGGAGGTCTAGGAGAGAATTACAACAACTTTATTTTTCCCTTTTTAGGTTACCGCTATATGGAACTATTTGGGAGGACGGGAGCAATGGGCCGTTTAGACTTTTATATTGAGCCCGCCAAAAATCATTTTATAACCGCTAAAGCCAACATCGGTAAACTAGAACCTACGATTGATGGGCTGTTTAATGAATCTATTTTACTTGATGGTTATGGTATTTCTTATGGCTACAATTCTCCTTTTGGTCCTTTAGAATTTACGTTAATTGCATCTACTAACCATAGTGCTATATTGTCCTACTTAAGCTTAGGTTTTTGGTTTTGATGAAGATGAAGATTAAAATTGTTTTTGTTTTTCTATTGATTTTTGGAGCACTCTCTGCTCAGGAAAGACCTGTTGTAGGTGTCGTTCTAAGTGGAGGAGGAGCTAAAGGCTTTGCTCATGTTGGTATGCTTAAAGTTTTAGACTCCTTGGGAATCCCTGTAGATTACGTTGCGGGTACTAGCATGGGTTCTGTTGTTGGCAGCTTGTATGCCTTGGGTTACAATCCTAATCAAATAGAGAAAATCGTAACAGATATAGATTGGACAAGCTTGATGAGTGATGCTCCGGAAAGAGAATATCTAACACATCTAAACAAGACTAATTTTGAAAAGTACCTGTTTAAAACAAACCTTCAAGGTTTAGGAATTGTTCCTCCCAGCGGCTTTATTTCTGGACAAAAAATGATTGCCAAGTTAAATGAGGTGACTCAAAATTACCACGGTGAGCGTGATTTCATGACAGACTTTCCACGTAAGTTTTTATGTGTAGCCACAGATTTAAGAACAGGCGAGGAAACGGTATTTACTCATGGTTCATTGCCGGATGCCATTCGTGCCAGCGTTTCAATTCCAAGTATGTTTACGCCTTATCGTGTTGATGGGGAGCTCAAAGTAGATGGTGGAATGGTAAACAATTTCCCCTCAGACCATCTAAAGGAATTGGGCTGTGATATCATTATAGGACTGAGTGTTCAATCTTCTGTGCAAGATAGCCTGGGCCAGATTTCAATTATAGAAGTTTTGGAAATGATGGGGATGTTTATAGACACAAAGTCTAACGATTATAGACAATCGCTTTGCGATATAGTGATTCATCCAGATATGCAGGGCTATGGCTTAACTGATTTTGAAAGCAATGAAATAATAGTTGAAATTGGCGAAAATGGAGCCAAAGAAAGGATGGGTGAACTATTGAAAATTGCTAATAAGTTTAAGCAATACCCTAAACAAGAAGTTGTCGAATATGTACCTAAAGACTCAGTTCGTATTTCAGAAATAACAGTGCATGGTTTGCATAGAAAGAGCGGTGCTAACCTCATTGATAAATTTGGAGTAGAAGAAAATGAAACCTATGCTATAAAAGATCTTGAGTACCAATTAAACGTTGTTTACGGAAGTCAAAGATTTAAGCAAGTACAGTACAAAATTTTAGAAAAAGAAGATGGTACTTTCTTAATGCGCATTGAGGTTGTCGAAAAAGAGTCGGATACCCAAGTTGGAATAAACCTTCATTACGATTCAGACTTTGGCGCAGCTGTAGGGTTGGGGCTAATGCGTTATGATGCATTTTTAGATGGTGCTGATTTAGGTGTGGATTTACTTCTTCGTAATAATGTTATGGCGAGAGTTTTTTACGACTACGATCGTGGTAAATACCCGGGCTTTTATTTTGAATCACGCTATTTCAATGCCTTGCCGAGTATATACGATGACAAGAAGTTTATTGGAGAATTAGGTTTAAACGATTGGTCGAATTATTTAGCTATTCAAAGTTCGTATAAAAGACGAGGAAATGTTAGAATCGGTCTAGGGCTAGATTTGCAGAAATATAATTTTGATAGGATCCCAGATTGGATAGATGACCCAAGTTCAGGCATTGATTATAGCCGCTTGAATTTAGTACATGCGCATTGGGTAAAGATTCAAATCGACATTGATAATTTGGACAGTAAAGAATTTGCTACAAAAGGGTTTAGGCTTTATTTGCAAGGTTCGTTAACACAGCTTTTAAAGGAGAGCTTTGGTGCTTTTAATTTCGAACCCTTTGCGCCAATCAGTATAGATTATGTGCAAGCTTGGTCTCCAAGAAAGTGGCTTACTATAATGCCGCGAGGACGAGTTGGTGCAACGCTTGCCAACGAAAGCACACTTCCTTATAAGTTCTTTTCCGGCAGCTTTGGCCGAAATAATATTCAGAATAACAGAAATTTTGCAGGCTACAGATTTATGGAGCTAACTGTTGTGGAGGATGGCGTTGAATATTATCCTGAAAATATTGCAAGTGCTGAATGTGCTATTCGTTTTCAAATAGGCAAGCTTGGCTATTTATCTATGTTGGGCGGATTTGGTTCGGCAAGTCATGAGCTCGATAGAATTTTCCAAACATATTTCGGGGGTATTGGCGCCAGTTATAGCATTAATACCATTTTCGGACCAGTGCAAATGATCGTTCATAAATCAACGGAGCACAAATCGGTCTATACCTATCTTAGTTTTGGATACTGGCTATAGAAGCGGTGCAAGAAGCCTGGCAACGGATTCTATTACTTTTTTTGTGAATGGTCTTTTTTCCCAGCGGTTTAATTTGAGTTCGGTTGAATCTTTCAGATCGTCTTTAAATTGATTAGCCATTTCTTGGGCAATCTCTGCGCTATAAGCAAAAGCATTTACTTCGAAGTTAATGTTGAAACTACGGTAGTCCATGTTGGTGGATCCGATGGTGGCAAGAGAGTTGTCTATAACGATGGTTTTTGCATGAATAAACCCTTTGTTGTATAGATAAACTTTGGCACCAGAGGTGAGTAGCGCTTTGCAATAACTCATGGTTGCAGCTTGCACAATTTTGGCGTCTGAATTGCCAGGAATTAAAATTTTCACATCAACACCGCTCAGCGCTGCAGATTGAATGGCAGTTAAGATTTGATCGTTTGGAATAAAGTAAGGCGATGTAATGAGAACCTGTTTTTTGGCAATAGAAATTGCCTTAAAAAAAGCAAGCATGATACTAGCCCAATCAGAATCTGGTCCACTAAAAGCAATTTGTACAACCGCTTTTGTATATGTGGGTAAAACTGGAAAGTAACTGATTTGAATAGCGAGCTGAATATTAGAGACAAAGCGCCACATCAATAAAAATTGAATTTGGAGTTGCTGAACACATTCTCCATCTAAGCGCAGATGAGTGTCTCGCCAATACATTTTTGAATCTTCGTTGTTCAAGTAACGTACGGATAAATTAATACCACCTGTAAAAGCAGTCTTGCCATCTATAATAACAATCTTTCTATGATTTCTATAATTGGCGTTGCTCGTAAAAAATGGAAAACGAACCTTCATAAAGGGATAAATTTCAATTCCACTTGACTTCAGATCATTAATAAATTTGTTTTTGAGCTTCGAGCTTCCAACGTCATCATATATTATGCGGACTTCAATTCCGTTTTGTGCTTTCTTCTTTAGGATATCCATAATAGAATGAACTAGCGGATCATCCTCTATGATGTAATACTCAAAATGAATGTGATGCGTTGCCTCCTCTAAGCAAGTGATGAGATCTTTGAATTTCTCTTCTCCATTGCGAAGTACTTTCAAATAGTTGTTGACTGATAAAAAGGCGTTGTTGGTTTGTAAAAGTTTTGATACCGTTTTGTGTTCTTCGTCAACAAATTGGTTGCTGAAACTCTCCTCGAAAATAATTTCTTTTTCATTTTTCCATTGCTGCAGAAGTCGAATGTCAACCATTCCTTTCCTGCTAAAGAGTTTGCGTTTTCTGTAATCGCGGCCAAAGTAGAGGTATATGATAACTCCGATAAGGGGTAAAAAAATTAAGATTAAAACATAGCCCAAAGTCTTCGATGGGTTTCGATTGTCTAAAAGAATAGAGAAAATTAATAAAGCAACTCCTATATAGTATAGGGCAAGCACGGCAGTTGGCAAAAGGCCTTGAAGAGAATTGAACATATCTAATCGAAAAAGATTGACATGTCAGACAAACCTTTTCTTTTTATGTTGGGAACTTGTGCTCCTTCCTTTGGGTAGCCTATGGGAATAAGTAAGTAAGGTTTCTCATTTGAAGGGCGACCAAGAATTTCAGTTAAAAAATTCATTGGGCTGGGCGTGTGTGTTAAAGAAACTAAACCAGCTTTGTGTATTGCAGCCAATAAAAATCCGCATGCGATGCCAACAGATTCTTGCACGTAGTAATTTTTAGTTTTTTCACCATCGTCTAAGTTGTAGGTCTTTTTGAAAACAACAATTATCCATGGGGCAATTTCAAGAAAGGGTTTGCGATGATCGGTGCCAAAAGGCGATAAATCTTTTAACCACTCTTCTGATGCACGTCCGTTATAGAATTCATACTCTTCCTTTTCTGCAGCACCTCTTATTTTAGATTTTAGTTCGGGATTACTTATCGCGCAAAAAGTCCAGGGTTGTTTATGTGCTCCGCTTGGCGCAGAGCTGGCGGTAAGAATCAAATTTTCGATTGTTTCTATAGAAATTGGTTTATCTGAGAAATCGCGAATACTTCTTCTAAGATTCATTTCTTGGTAGAAATCTTTCGATGTTTCTTCAATGCTTTTTCCGGACTCAGAAATCGGTGTATAGGCTATGAAGTTGTTTTTAGAAGTCATCTTTAAATTTCAAATTGAGGCAGTCAAAGTAGTGAATTGGTCGTTCAATAATTAGCCTGTTTTTATATTATTAATCTTACTTTATTTTTGATGACTCCCTCAAACGGCAACTCGTGTTGAAAATTAAACATATAATTTCAATGTGTTAATTTTAATTAAATCAGCTTGATATGCTGATTTTCAGGCATTTCAGATGTCATTAAAATTATATTTGCCATTCCAAATTCTATGACTATAGCTAGGTTGAAAAATTCAACCTAGAATTAATTTAATAAACAGTACAATGAAAAATGGTTTACGTTTAGCGCTTTTAGCGTGCGGCTTCTTTCTAAGTATTACAATTTCCGCACAGTCTTATTGTGTCCCAGGAGGAATTGGATTTCAATGGTGTAATCAAGGTGTTTCTGACATCGATGATGTTACGATTGGAGCATTCTCAGATTTAAACTCTGGATGTAACTTTCCAAATAACTTAGGATATGTTGATTTGACGTCACAAACAATTTATGCACAGATGGGTGCACCAACTTCTTATACACTTGGAAGTACAGGTTCCCCTCATTGGGCGATGTGGATTGATTATAACGGAGATGGAGATTTTACAGATGCTGGAGAGCAAGTGCTTCAATCTGCTTCCGCAAGTTCAACTGCAACCGGTTCTTTTATTGTGCCTACTAGTGTTGGAATTTCTACAACAAGAATAAGAATTAGAGCACAAAGTGGTTCAGGTAACTTAACCGATCCTTGTGCAATTCCTTTTAACAATGAGGTGCAAGATTATACCATTGTATTTACTTCAGCAGGAAGTTGTAGTTCTCCTACTAATCCTACTTCAGCGAGTATAACCTCTAATTCAGCAGTATTGAATTGGGATTCTGTTGGAACTCAGTATAATATTGAATGGGGCGCTTTAGGTTTTGTTCCAGGAAGTGGAACGACTCTTAACCCAATTGTTAATACAACTTCACTTTCAGGATTGACTCCGAATACTTATTACAGCTTTTATGTTCAAAATGACTGTTCTGCGGGTTCTTCTGCAGATTCAAGTTCATGGGTTGGACCACACACATTTTTAACAGGGTGTGTTGAGGTAGCAACTTATCCCTATACAGAAAACTTTGACGATAGCCCCTGGGCTCCAAACCCTTTATACTATTATAATCAAGATACCATTGATGCCTGCTGGAATAGATTTCCAGTGCAACCTGCTTATGCGTACCAGTGGTTGGTGAATTTAGGGCCAACTGCTACAAACAATACAGGACCTAGCACAGACAAGTCAGGTACAGGTAATTATTTACTAGCTGAAGCGAATACAGGTAATGGAGCTGGATACATGACTTCTCCAATATTTAATATGACTGCATTGACTTCTCCTTGGATGAGTTTCTATTACCATATGTATGGATCACAAATGGGAATTTTAACAATTGAAGCTTCAACTGATGGTATAACGTGGACTCCTGTAGATAGTATTGTTGGTCAACAGCAATCGTCTTCAACAGATGCTTGGAAAATACATTTTGTAGATTTAGCTTTCTTCAAAAGTACCTCTACTCAATTTAGGTTTAAAGGAACTAAAGGAGCAGGCAGTTACAGTGACATAGCTGTTGATAATATTAAAATTGAAGAGGCTCCAACATGTCAGCCTGTAACTGCAGTGGCATTTACAAATGTGACGGGTACATCTTTGACGACATCATTTAACGGCTCTTCTAATGTTTATAAATTTGAGTACGGTTTAACTGGATTTACACAAGGAACAGGGACGGTTGTTACTACTACAAGTAGTTCTAATGCTATTACTGGTTTAACAGGAACTTCTTGTTATGACTTTTATTACCAACAAGATTGTAGTGCTAGTGGAGATGGCTATTCTATATGGGTAGGACCCTATACAGTTTGTACCTATATCACTCCAGATTGGGAGGAAGATTTTGGTGTAGACTTTTTACCTAGTGAAGAGTGGTATGAAGTAAAAGGTGCAATTGCGAACCCTACAGTTTTTACAAGTACGTATAGTAGTTGGACTGAAGATGGTTGGTTAAACAACGGATTCTATTTTTCTGCTAAAATTTCAATGAATACTTACAGCACTCACCAAGAGTGGTTTGTTACTCCTTTCATTGACTTAGAGACAGGAAATAACTACGAAGTATATTTTGATGCAGCTTTAACTGCGACAAGTTTACAAGGCGCTTCTGTTTTACAGGCAGACGATACTTTGAGAGTAGTTGTAAGTACAGATGGTGTTACATTTAATGACAGTAACACGGTACTTAAAGTTCACCAAGGATCAAACATTGACAACTATGGTAGAGAGTTTTCGGCATCATTAGCAAATTATAATGGTGTTGTTAAATTGGGTGTTTATTTCGGCTCTACAGTTGCGAATACTGTAAGTGCAGATTTATTTTTAGATAACTTAGGTATTCGCTCAGTTGGTACTTGTGGAAAACCAACAAATTTAATAGCAACTAATGTTGCTGCAACTTCATTAAATGTAGGTTGGGATAATACTGGAGCAACAACGTATAGCGTAGAGTATGGCTTACACGGTTTTACGGTAGGTTCAGGTACAACAATATCTGGCTTGACAACTAATAGTTTATTGGTAAGTAACTTGACTTCAACTACTGAGTATGATTTCTATGTAACTTCTGTTTGCGGTACTACTTTTAATGGAGCAGGCCCAATGACTGTCTTAACTGGTTGTCCTAATATCTTTGCAACGCCTTACAGTACAGATTTTGAAGTTATTGCTGGAATAACGCCTCCAACAGGTACATTCGAAAATTGTTGGTCAGCATACCCAGCTATTTCCAATGCTTTTCATTGGAGAGGACAAGCTGCTCCCAATACAGCTTATCAAAATGGACCACAGTTTGACAATACAACTGGTATTGCTGGAGGAAAGTTCGTGAGAGTTGAAGCTTCTTACACAGGATCTGATGCTGAATTAGTTGGCGGACCTTTTGATATTTCAAATTTAACTCAACCAACACTTCAGTTTTACTATTACATGTATGGAACGAATATGGGTGATTTACATGTTGACATTAGTACAGATATGGTGAACTGGGATAATAGTTTGGTTTCGTTTTCGGGTGAATTACAAACTGGAAAAACGGATCCATGGGAATTGTCTGAAGTTATTCTTTCTAAATATGTGAATGATACAATTTATGTTAGGTTTAGAGGAGTTTATGGTACTGGCTCAAGAGGCGATATGGCAATAGACGATGTTTCTATTGGCGAAGCAAGTGGTTGTTTGGCACCACAGAGTTTATCAGCTTTAAATGTTACTACGAATTCAGCCGATTTAAATTGGGCGACTTATGAAGCAAACTCCACTATTGAGTGGGGTCCATGTGGATTTACACAAGGTTCTGGCACAGGAACCATAGTTTACGGTGTTGCTGGAACAACACTTAGTTTGACTGGATTGTCTCAGGCATCGTGTTATGAATATTATGTAAAAGATACATGTTTGAACAACAGTTGGTCTGGACCATTTTCGTTTAATACTAGCTGTGTCGGACCAATGAACGGATTATTTACCGTTGGCGGCACACCAGGTGCTACAAACTTTAATGACTTAAACGAAGCGATTAATACACTTGAAAATTGTGGTGTGAGTGGACCAGTTACAATAGATATTGTTGGTTCAGACACAGGAAGCTTTAGAGTTTCTGTTATTCCTGGAATTAGTGCAGCAAATACTGTTACGTTTTCTGGAGATACGCTATTTAACTATGGTAATGTAGTATTAGAGCTTGACGGAGCTGAATATTTAATCTTTGATGGTCTAACTTTCATTAGCAACTCTGCAGCCTCAATTATGGCCGTTTGGATTCACAACGGCACGCATCATATTACTTTTGATAACTGTGCTATTCTAGGACCAGTTACCAATGCGTTGTCTAATAGTGCTGCCATAGGTGTATCGTTCTTACCAACTACATCAACTTCTGAAGGAGACAATGGACATGATATTACCATTAAAAATTCTAGAATTATTGGAGGTGCAAGAGGTGTAAGTTTCTACGGAAGTACTGCCGTGCCTGGTGTGAACTTAACCGTTGAGAATAGCGTTTTCGATGCACAAGTTACTTACGCTATCTATACAAGACGTGCAGACACAATTAATGTGATTGGCAATACAATGAGCGGTTTCCTATCTACTTATTCTGGATATGGTGTGTATGCTACTAACACCAAAAATGTAAATATTGTGAAGAATGCTATTTTGGCAAACCCAATTGGTATTTATGTCTCATACATGAACGAGAATGGTAGTGGTCACACTACAATTGCTAATAATATGGTAAAGGGTAGTCTTAATTTAGGGTACAATAGCTTTGATGCCGATGTTTTCCATAATACGTTTAATGCAGGCGACTTTACTTCTTTTTCAAGTTATGGTGTTCAAATTGCGAGTAATTCAACTGATATGGACCTTAGAAACAACATCTTTATTGGCGGGTCAGGAAGAGCTGTAGATAACTTTTCTGCAGATTCTACAATTCATTTAGACTACAATATTTATGAGGTTGTAACTTCTACAGACTTCGTAAGATTTGATGGAGTAAACAGAACTGATTTGGCCGCATGGCAATTGGCAGATGCGAATATGAACCAAAGTTCTATTCAAGGTATTCCGAAGTTCGTTGGTGTAGATGATCTTCATGTTTATGATGCTTTAGCAAACGATGTTGGTGACAATTCCGTTGGAATTGTAGAAGATATTGATGGAGATACTAGACCTGCTGTAGGTTCAACTACTGTTGATATTGGAGCTGATGAATACACGCCAGCTTTAAATGATGCAGGTGTCTTAGCCTTCCTAGAGCCAAATAATGGTTGTGGTGATTCAAGCATGACCGTAAAATTGGTTATTCAGAATTTTGGGTCAAATGCATTAACATCTTTACCATTAGACGTAAATGTTACTGGTGCTACGCCATCTGCATTGAGTTTTACTTATACAGGTGGAATTCAATTGGGTGATATTGATACAGTAGATGTTGGAAGTATAAACACTTTTGCAGGTGGTAATGTTGACTTAATGGCATATGCAACTCTATTGAATGATGAAGATCATTCTAATGACAGTTTAACTTCTGAGACGTATGTCTTTACTGCTGGTGTTCCACAATTTGTTCAACCAGACACAGTTTGTTCAAATGAGACGACAGGTACTTTAGCTGCAGTTCCATCTAATGGTATCTTACACGGGTGGTATGCAAACGCAACTGATACTGTTCCTGTTGCAACAGGAGACTCTCTGACATTCCCACTGGGCGCAACAAACGACTATTACTTAGGTTATATCTCACAAGGAGATGACAGTCTTGCCTATCCAGGCTTCCCGGCTGGTTTGAATACAAGAAGTGGCGGAGTGATGATGGATATAAAATCCACATCGAATAGCAACATTTATGGATTTAATGTAGAAAGCTCAATTATTTCGGGTCTCCCTCTAAATGTAGATGTGTATGTGGGTCTTGCACCGAGTTTTGTTGGAAACGAAACAACACCAAGTAAATGGGTATTGTTAGAATCGTTGAGTTTAACAAGTGCCGGCCCAGGAAGTAAAACTGATGTAATTCTTTCGAACCCTATTCCATTTAGCCTTGGTAAAGAGGTGGCGGTTTACTTAGATTATTCTGCAAACACTACAGTGGCTACTCTACCTGTTAATAATGGTAAAATGGAAATTTTAAGAGGGGTTACTTTGTGGAGTAGTTTTGCTTCTGTTAATACATCAAATAATTCAAGCGCAGAAGTGTTGATCGAAGATGTAATATGCGGTGATACTAAAGTGTTGGTTTCTCTTCCAGTAAACAACGATACTGCCGTTGCGGTAATTGCAAATGCAACGACCGTTGGTATGTACACTATAAATGTTGATGCAGCGGGCTCTAAAGGCCACCTTTTTGACTGGAATTTTGGTGATGGTAACGTTGGGGCTGGAATGACAACTTCACATACTTATACGAATGGTGGTCAATACGAAGTTCAGTTAATAGTTACAGATACAACTTGTGGTAGCACTGATACTTCATCGTATACATTCAGTAACATCTCAATTGAAGAGAGCATATTGAACACTTCGTTAAATGTTTATCCTAACCCGAACAACGGTGAATTTAGAATAGACTTTGATGTTGAAGGTTTGAGAAACGTAGAGATTAGCATTTCTGATATTGCAGGAAAAATAATCTATACGAATGACCTAGGTAAAGTTTCTGGAACGCAAAGAGAGAAAGTGAATCTTTCTGACTATGCACAAGGAATGTATATAGTACAGCTGAAATCTGATGATGTTGTGGTGAGCCGAAAGGTTTCAGTACAATAAATTAGAGTCCAATATAATTAACAATCCCTCGCCATTAGCGGGGGATTTTTTTGTGCTAATAAATGGTAGAGGAAATATTAGGCCTTCTTTTTGGTGAAGAACTTGAACACTGTCAGATTAAATAAGAGCATAGAAAAAGCATATGCTGAATCTTCGATTGGTATCGTAAAGAGCCTTGCGCCTAGGTTCTCTTGATTATTGTACCAAACTACTTCACCTTCTATGCCTGAGCCAGTCAAAACACCATTCACAATAAAGAAAGGAATAAGCATAAAAAGAAAGGTGATAAAAAACTGACTTAATAGTTTTCTATTAGTGAAGTAGGCCAATGCCAAAGCAATCAATGCAAAGACTGAATCTACTAGAGTGTATGCCTTATTGTATTGAGTTATAATTAAGAAAACAAAAAGAAGCGTCAATACTGCGCTAATGCTATTTGTTGCTTTTTCTGAAACACCAAGCTTCGGATTAATAGCCAATATTGACTCGTGCGTAAACACACAAGCGTATGGAATACAGATAAAAAACAACCATTCTTCTATGGGTAAACTTAAAATGTAAAAGCCAGATAAATAGGTTGGATTAAATCCCCAATACCCATTTTCAGTAAAATAGACATCCCATACAATGTATGGGATAAGGACAATAAAGATTGCTGTAAAAAGAGCTCTCCATTGTTTGTATAGCTTTATTCTAGGATGAAAACTGACAACAAATGGAACGGAAATAGAGAGTAAATTAATCCAAAAATAAAGTGACATTAAGATTTAAATTCTTGCTTAAAGTATTTGAAAGGAACCCAAAGCATTCCAAAACACTCGCCATCTTGTTTTCCTAAATGTTTGTGATGCATTTTATGACCTCTTCTTAAAGCGAGTAAATATCTATTTTTTGTATTCCTCCATATTTTCACACGTTGATGGATGAATAAATCGTGCACAATAAAATAGACCATACCATATATGGAAATACCAATGCCAATACCTAAAAATACAGGTGAAGCATTGAATGACCATATAGAAAATGATGTGATTGCCAGAATGGAGAAAAGAATGAAGAAACTGTCATTCCTCTCAAAAAAACTATGCGACATTTTTTGTTTGTTATGATGGTCTTCGTGCAAGTTCCAAAACAAACCATGCATAATGTATTTATGCATCCCCCACGCTACACCTTCCATTAAAAGGAATGTAATTGCTATTGTAATTGCTAGTATCATTGATTTTTTTATACTTTATAAACCTTGAAGTTTCCTTTGTTTATCTGGGTACTCCCCAATTTTTTCAGTTTTCATAAGCGTCTCTTTAAAGAGCTGCGTAGTTTGTTCATCGATCTCTGAAGATTCAAAATTGCTACAAAAGTAGTCGAGATCCGATTCTATTTTTGAATAGTAGCCTAAAAGACTTGGAATATTTAGTTGTATGAGAAGTCTGAGATAAATGGTCTCTAAACTTTTATTTTCTAAAATGATAGATTCTAGTTGGTTCTTTCCTTTTTTGAAATAACTCAACTTACTAAACGGAGAAGTGACAAACTCTGCCATCATTGTTCTAGAAACCGCCTGATAGGCTTTTATCGTTTCTGTTGATGCGCCTGTGGCTGGCATACTTAGTATTTCTTCAATATTGGCTTTTGAAACAGGCCTGTGAAAAGCCTCTCTTACTTTTACCAATTCGTTGTTTTCCATTTTAGTGCTGGTAAATCCGAATATGTTTAGGACAGCCAAAAGAACGAGGGTTCTCCTCAAATCAAATTCAATTTATAATTCACAAAACTCTGGGCTAAAAGACCCACTTTGACAGGGTTGCTAATGCGTATACGCTTTTGCTTTAATTCTTCAGCAGCAGTGCGCTTTATCTTTTTCAAAAGTTTAGAGTAGTAAACATAGGCAGTATAGACTCCAAATTTGGCCTCTAGTGGCAATTTAACAATACCCTCATAAGCTTCGGCAAAGTCATTTTCAATTTCTCGAATGATTATTTCTTTGTTGGTACTATTTATTGTCTGCCCTTCAAGATGTGGAAAATAGGTCCGATTTAAAAGTTCAGAATCATCTTTTAAGTCTCTTAAAAAGTTTACTTTTTGAAACGCGCTTCCTAACTTTTCAGCAGAATGTTTTAGCTCATTGTATTGTGTTTTATCGCCATTCACAAATACTTTAAGACACATTAGCCCTACAACATCAGCCGAACCATATATGTATTCTTCATAAGCCTCAACGGTGTCATAATCCTGTACATTCAAGTCTGCACGCATGCTTTTCATAAAAGCATCGATTAGGTGGTATTCAATATTGTATTGATGAACCACGTGCTGAAATGAATTCAGAATAGGATTCATGCTTATTTTACGATCGATCGCTTTTTTTAGATCTTGCTCGAATTCATTAAACAATTCTTCCTTATTGTAGTCATGAAAAGAATCTACTATTTCGTCTGCAAAACGAACAAATCCATAAATGGCATGTATGTCAGGCTGTATTTTAGAGGACAGCATTTTAACCGCCAATGAAAAGGACGTGCTATAATTTGCTGTAACATTTTGACTGCACTTTAAAGATGTTTCGTCAAACAGTTGTTTCATATTGTTCAGTTTTTTCTTTTTCTATCAAATCTGCCACTAGTTTTCCAGAAATAATTGCAGGCGGTACCCCTGGACCAGGTACTGTCAGTTGACCAGTAAAAAACAAGTTCTTAACTTTCTTACTTTTTAACTTTGGCCTTAAAAACGCTGTCTGAAAAAGCGTGTTTGCTAATCCGTAAGCATTTCCCTTGTATGAATTGTAATCCTCCTTAAAGTCATTTACACAATAAGACTCGCTAAATATAATATCTTCTTTCAAAGATTGGTGCGTTAATTTTTCTAATCGTTCTAATATTATATTAAAATAACGATCTCTTAATTCCGGAGTGTCTTCTAAATCTGTTGCTAAAGGAATCAAAAATGTTGCAGCTTCTTTACCGTCAGGGGCAACTGTATCGTCTGTTGCACTAGGGAAACTCGCATAAAATAATGGGTTTCTAGGCCATGCCGGTTTGTCGTAAATCTCAACTGCATGCTCTTCAAAAGATCCATCAAAAAATAATGTATGATGAAGAACATTCTTGAGTTTCTTATTAAAACCCACGTAAAATAGCAACGATGAAGGGGCCATTATTCTTTTATCCCAGTAATTGTCTTTGTACATTCTAAACTGAGGCTCTAATAAAGTCTCCGAATGAGCATAGTCTGCTCCAGAAATTAATTTATCTACAGCTATGGTTTTTCCATTAACTTCAATGCTTTCAACTTGACTATTTGCTGCAACATTAATTTTGGAAACAGAAGAATTAAGATGAAAGGTTACGCCTAGTTCTTGAGCTAATTTTACAAATCCGTCTACGACTGATTTCATACCTCCCTTGGGATACCAAGTTCCTAGGCCGAAATCTGCGTAATTCATAAAGCTGTAAAATAGCGGGGTGTTTGTGGGTTTTGCTCCAAGAAATAGAACAGGAAATTCAAGAATTTGACGCAATCTTTCATCTTTAAAATGAGATCTTACATAATCACTTATGGTTAATACAAACTGTTTGAGTTCTTGCATTGTCTTGAAGTTGACCAACTCCATGGGAGAAAGTCCAGGCTTGTAGACAAGATCTTTTATGGCAATATTGTAGTTGCTTTTAGCTTTATCAATAAACTTTCGCAGTTCTCTACCTGCATTTGGTTCATAACTCTCAAAAGTTTCAACAATTTCATCCAACTTATCAGAGATATCAATAAAATCCTTTTCACCAAAATATACGCGGTATGCAGGTCCTAATTTTTCTATAGGATAGTAATCTTCGCTTGTTTTATTAAAGTCTGAGAAAAATTTATCAAAAACGTCTGGCATCCAATACCAAGTTGGGCCCATATCAAATTTAAATCCATCCTTGATTAATTGACGAGCTCGTCCTCCAAGTTGTGCATTTTTCTCATACACATGGACATCGTATCCATTCTGAGCCATGTAGCAAGCAGCTGAAAGAGATGAAAAACCTGAACCTATTATTGTAATTTTCTTATTCATAATGTTTAACAAATGTAAAAAAAGAATAAACAAAATATTTTAAGACAAAAAAAAGCACCACCTTATTTATTAAAAGTGGTCTATGATTTCTTTAATGCCTCCATATATGCTAATATTCTTCGGAAATCTAAGTTTATCTAATTGATTTGTGTTTCTGCCCAACAGATGCAAGTTCTCTCCTCTTTCCGTCAAAACGTGTTTTAGTATATCTGAAATATAGGCTTCGCAATCATCCATTTGTGGATACACTGTGAAATAGCTTATAAATTCTGTTTCATCAAATATTTTTTGCAGTTCAAGGAGATTGTCAACTGGAACATTTGGACCTAAATAAATGGATCTATAACCTTTTAGAAGCAGTTCAAAATGAATATACAACAGACCTAAATCATGTATTTCATTTATTGGTAAAAATAGAACGAATGTATTCCCAGTTTTCTTCTTTGGTGTTTGTACACGTTCAATATTCAAGAGGAGTTTTTGCTTAATCAAACTAAATATGAAGTGCTCATGTGCTGGAGTTATCGTATTGCTCGTCCACAGATTACCAATATCTTCTAAGAATGAAATCACTACTTTAAAGAAAATGTCTCTGAATGAGTATTGTGCTAAAAGCTGATTATATGTATTGTCAAACATCTCTTGATCAAAATTGACCATAGCCATTTTGAAGTCATTAACTGCATGCTCGGAGCTCGAGGATTTGGAAACATATTCTCTTACCTTTTCGTTTATCTGTTCTTCAGTAAGATCTGCGATTTTAGAAATCTTTAAGCCCTGTTGATTTAAAAGGGAAATATTCAGGATCTTTTGAAGGTTTAAAGTGTCATAGGCTCTAATGTTTGTATCCGTGCGAATTGGCTCAAGAAGATTGTATCTCTTTTCCCAAATTCTAATGGTGTGAGCCTTGATACCGCTAAGATTTTCCAAATCTTTAATGGAGAAAGTAGATTTAATACTCATGACGTTCGTTTAATGAAAATACAAAATTATTAAACAAAACTAATAAAAAAGTTGAAACAAACCGTTTTAATCTAACCAAATATGAGACTGACCATTTCTTCAATTTTGGAAACCATGTTAACTTTAATGCTAAAATCTCCAGGTTTTATCTTAGCGTATTGAGAAATATAGATTTCATCAAAGCCTAATTTTTCAGCTTCACTTATTCGTTGGGCTATTCTTTGCGCAGGTCTAATTTCACCAGTTAATCCAATTTCTGCAGCAAAACAAATATTACCAGAAACGGCAATGTCTTCACTTGATGATAGAATAGCTGTAACCACTGCTAGATCGATGGCAGGGTCTTCGATTTTCAGTCCTCCAGTTATATTTAAAAATACGTCTTTGGCGCCTAGCCTAAATCCACAGCGTTTTTCCAATACTGCGAGAAGCATATTTAATCTTCGGGCGTCAAATCCAGTTGAAGATCTTTGAGGTGTGCCATAAACAGCAGTACTCACCAATGCTTGTATCTCAATAAGCATCGGACGAAGTCCTTCGGTTAAAACACCAATTGAAGTTCCACTTAATGACTCTCTATTTTTGGATATTAATATTTCGCTTGGATTTGCCACTTCTCTTAGTCCACCTTGATTCATTTCATAAATGCCAAGTTCTTGGGTCGAGCCAAATCTATTTTTGTGGGCTCTCAATAGGCGGTATACATAATTGCTGTCGCCTTCAAATTGAAGAACCACATCAACCATATGTTCTAAAACTTTTGGCCCAGCCAGATGACCATCTTTGGTGATGTGACCAATTAAAAATACTGGTACTCCAGACTCTTTCGCGAATCTCAGCCATTCACTGGTGGTTTCTCTTATCTGAGAAATACTTCCCGGAGAGGCATCAATTACATCTGTTTGTAAAGTTTGAATAGAGTCTATAATGATTAAATCAGGCTGTACTTCTTCTACTTGATCGAAAATATTACGTGTAAGCGTTTCGGTGTAAACAAAAATATTCTGGTTTTTGATTCCGATCCGATCAGCCCTCATTTTAAGCTGCTTTTCACTCTCTTCTCCAGAAATGTAAAGGACTTTTCGAGAGGTGTTTAGAGCAACTTGCAACATTAAGGTTGATTTCCCAATTCCTGGTTCACCTCCTAAAAGTACAAGGCTGCCTGGAACAATTCCTCCGCCAAGCACACGATCTAGCTCCCTGTCTCCAGATGTAAAGCGATGTTCTTCTGTGAAGTTTATTTGATTAAGATTATTGCTTTTAGTGCGGGCTCTATCCTTTGTTTTTGGGCGGCCGACTTTTTCATCACCCCTGGAAAGCACTTCCTCTACTAAAGTGTTCCACTCACCACAACTTTTACATTGCCCTAACCACTGTGGATGTTGAGTTCCACAACTCTGACAGAAATAAGCTTTTTTAATTTTCGCCATAAAAACTGCATCTCAAATTTGAAAATGGAAACTAAAAAATAAAGAAATAGCAAAAGCTTTTATTTGGCTTTTAATCTGTCCTTTTTTCGAGTAATACTGAAATAGACAAGACCTATTAATCCTGATAATAAAAGCATTATGGTTTGCGAAGTATGCACAATTGTGGCAAATGAAAAGCCAATGCTTTTTTCAAGACCAATAACAACTAAAGCAAGGGTTACCAAATAGTGGTATGAACCTATTCCTCCAGGAGCGGGAATAACAATTCCTAAACTTGCCGCCATCATAATGAAGAATCCATCGGAAACATTTAAACCAGAAGTTTCAGGAAGACTCAAAAAACAGATGTACACCATCAGGTAATACATCACCCAAATGAAGATAGAGTGTGCAATAAACTGTTTCTTTTTATCTAATTTTTTTATTGAAGCAAATCCTTCTTTTATCCCAATCCATAAGTTTCTAACAACTGCAAATTTTGGATGGTTTATGACTTTTTCTCTAAAGAAGACTAACATGATTAGCCCAAATGCAGTCCCAGCTCCGGCAAGTCCGATAAATACAATCTTTAAGTAATGTAGAATTTGATCAAGAAGTAAATCAAATTGAGTGGGATCTGCAGTGCTACCTTCAATTTCTATATCGGTATTGAGTATTTTAAAGAATTCATCGATATTTAAAACAAATGCAATTGCAACAACGAGAATTAAAAAAACGAAATCTATAACTCTTTCAAGAATTACTGTTCCTAACAGTTTGTCTGCAGGAATGTTTTCTGCTCTACTCATTACACCACAGCGACCTAATTCCCCTCCGCGTGGGACAAATATGTTGAACATATATCCAAATCCAACTGCACTAATACTGCTCCAAACTCTTGGCTTATATCCGATAGGTTCAAGTAATAATAACCACCTGTAACCGCGACTTATTAAAGCTGCGTATCCCATCGCAATAGAAATGATTACCCAAGTGTAATCTGCCTGCGATAGATTCTCAATAAGTTCATCGAAATTTGTACCTCTAAAAGCAAGATACAAGAGAAACAGAGCTATCGCAATGAACAAAGTGTATTTTAAAACAGTCTTTAAAAATTTCAAATTAGGCAAGTCTATTAGTTTCCTCGTTTGGGAATATTAATGAAGGTCTAAATTCTTTAGCATCTTCGAAATTCATTGTAGCATATGCTATGATGATGATGACATCACCTTTTTGAACTTTCCTAGCGGCAGGTCCATTCAAGTTTATTTCTCCAGTCGCGCGTTCTCCTCTTATTATGTAGGTGTCTAGTCTTTCACCATTATTAATGTTTACAATGTAAACACGCTCTCCTTCTACTAAATTGGCCGCGTCCATTAAATCTTCATCAATAGTTATGCTGCCGATATAATTTAATTCGGCACCTGTAACTTTAACTCGATGAATTTTACTCTTAACAACCTCAATTTTCATGGCCGCGAAAATAATTAATTTAATTGCTCATTGTCAATCAAACGAACATCTCCGCAGAAGGCTGCTACAAAAATTCTGAATGTCTTTGTTTCTGACCATTCCTGAGTTCTTTGCAATTTTCTGTCATCGCAAATTTCTACATATTCGACTCTTAATTCAGGGCTTTTTTCAATTTCATAACGCACAATTTTTTCCAATTCTTTAGGAGAAGAATTGTTTTTAAGATGTTTAGCCATAGAAATAGCCTGATAAATTTTAGGCGCGATAGCCCTTTGATTCTCGCTTAGCCTGGCGTTTCTTGAACTTAAAGCCAAGCCATCTTTTGCTCGAGAAATTGAACATGGGATTATCTTAACTGTGTAATTTTTAATTTCTACCAACCGATTGATTATGGCTAGTTGTTGGTAATCCTTTTCTCCAAAAAAGGCATAGTGAGGGTTAAGTATGTCGATAAATTTAGAAATAATTAACCCAACACCGTTGAAATGTCCTGGCCTGTGCATCCCTTCCATGAGGTGTTCAATGTCACCGAAATCGAAAACTTCTAAACTCTCATCTTGAGGGTATATTTCTGATGATTCTGGCAAGAACAGAACATCACAATTGACACCTTTTAAAAGTTTGATGTCATTTTCTAGCGTTCGAGGGTACTTTTCTAAGTCTTTTTGATTGTTAAACTGAGTTGGATTGATGAAAATTGTGCAAACCGTAACATTGGCTAAATCTTGGCTTTTTTCAATAAGAGAAAGGTGCCCAACGTGCAGTGCGCCCATTGTGGGTACAAACCCTATCGAACTATTTTTTTTTCGTTCCTTGTTGAGAAACGTCTGTAATTGTTCAATCGTATAATAAATTCGCATAGGGTCAAGCAATTCAGTAGACAAAGCTACGTTATCCCTTGAAATATATCCAAAATAGGTGTACTTTTGTGCGCTTTGTTGCAAACGGAAAAATGTTGATAGATGGAAAAGAAGAGGATTCTCTATGTTTCTCAGGAAATACACCCATATTTACCAGAAAGCGATATCTCTAAAACGGCTTTAGCTCTACCCAAAAAAATGAACGAATTAGGTCATGAGGTGAGAGTTTTTATGCCGAGATTCGGTTTAATAAATGAAAGAAGACATCAGCTTCATGAGGTAATCAGATTGAGCGGAATCAACATTATAGTGAACGATATGGACCAACCTTTGATTATTAAGGTTGCTTCTGTACCTCAAGCTAGAATGCAGGTTTATTTTATAGATAATGAAGAATATTTCAGAAGAAAAGCTACTTTCTTAGATGAAGATCACGAGCTATTTGAAGATAATGATGAAAGGACTTTATTTTTTGGTAAAGGTGTAATCGAAACAGTTAAAAAGCTAGGTTGGAAACCTGATATTATCCATATCCATGGTTGGATGACTTGTTGTCTTCCACTTTATATCAAGGAGTTCGAGCAAAACGAACCTTTATTTAAGGACACTAAAATTGTCTTCTCTAGCTACAACAACTCTTTTGAAGGAGAATTCGGGTCGAATATTTACGAAGGTTTAGAATTTGACGGAATAGAAGATGAGGAAGTTCTAGATCTGTACAAAGAGCCTACAGCAAAAAACCTTAACAAAGCCGCTATAAAGTACTCAGATGCTCTTGTAATTGGCAGTGAAGAAATAGACGAAGAAATTGTTGAGTTTGCAAAATCTCTAGATATACCAGTCTTTAACGGATCTAACTTGGCGGAAAAACCCAAGGAGGCTGTTGAGTTCTACAATGAAGTAACAGAAGAAGCTCCTGTTGCTTAAGAAAGAATAAATGAAGAAGGAGATTTTTGAATTACTGAAGGTAAAAGCCATTATTATAGTGGCTTCTTTTGTTTTTATAAGTTGCGAAAAAAGTACTGGTTCGCTAGGTTTAGACCTAGTTTTAAAAGATAAAGTAATTCTTGGAATAAAAAGAAATATTCCAATTAATAGTTATTCAATCCAGTTTGATTCAGTCCTTTCTACAAACCCACAAAGGGTTATGGCCGGCCATATTCAGGACTTTGAATTTGGTTCTTCAGATTACCAATTCGTATCTCAATTCTTATTGGAAGGTCCAAGTCCAGATTTTGGTGATAGTCCTGTGGTTGATTCAGTTAAACTCTTTGTGCCTTATGATGGCCACTATGGAGACACCTCTGTTTTGACAACAATGAAGGTGTTTGAATTGACGGATGATATTTCTGCGGATTCTAACTTTTATTCTAACGCCAAGTTCATTGTAGGCGATTTAGTTGCAGAAAGAGAGTTTTTTCCAGAGCCAAATTCTAATTATAATTTTAATTCTGGTTTTTTGGTTCCTACTTTAGAAATAGAGGTAGATACAGCATGGGCTTCTCAGAGAATTGTTCAGGCTTCAAAGTTGAATCCAGAAGATTTTGAAAGTAACGATGCATTTTTGCAATATATGAATGGGTTACATTTTTCTACTGGAAAAACAGGAGATGCAGCTTTGTATTTTGACTTATTCAATTTTAATTCTATTGTAAGAATTTATTATCGCGCTCACCCTGATAGCACGAGTGGTTTATCGTTTGATTTAGAATCTGGAGGTGCAAAATCAATAAACACCGTTGAGTATGATTATTCTTCTGCAGCTTTTGATTTGAACAATCAAGATACGATGAATGGAGAAATTGAAACCTACCTACAAACAATGGGTGGTGTTGCTACAGTTTTAAATTTTAATGCACTTCAAGCCTATAAGGATTCTAGCTTTTTAGTAAATAAAGCCGAAATAATTTTTAGAATGAAGCCTGGGACAGGCGCAGAACTTACTCCTCCCGATCGACTTTTGTTATTAGAAGCTAAATCAACACAAAACGTTTTTGTAAAAGATTTTTTGAGTAATCCTCTTTTTGGAGGAACAAAAGAAACAGATGCTTTAAGAGAAACTAAGTACACATTTAATATTACGCGTTTAATACACGATTACTTAAATTCTGAAGATGTAATAAATGATTTGATTGTCATCCCTACTAGCAGTTCAGCATCTGCAAACAGGCTAGTGTTAGGGGGCAATCAGAATGTGTTTATACCTTTTGAATTTAATATTTACTTTACTCGGACAGAGTAAGTCTGTTGCATAAAATTAAAACCTATGTGTGGAATTGTTGGTTATGTAGGAGCTAGAGAAGCTTATCCAATTTTAATTAAAGGCCTAAAAAGATTAGAATACCGTGGTTATGACAGTTCTGGTGTTGCACTGTTTAACGATGGCCTTCATGTTTACAAAAAGCAAGGTAAGGTTGTTGAATTAGAAGCGCTTGCTAAAGGAAAAAATGTTCACGGAAAGTTAGGTATTGCTCATACACGCTGGGCAACTCACGGTGTGCCGAGTGATAACAACTCGCACCCTCACCAAAGCATGAATGGCACAATTGCACTTGTGCATAACGGAATCATTGAAAACTACGCATCGTTAAAAGAGGTGTTAGAAGAAAGAGGATATACCTTCCAGTCTGAAACTGACACAGAAGTTCTTGTCAATTTAATCGAGAGTATTCAAATTGCTGAAAAGGTTGAGCTAGAAGTTGCAATTAAAATAGCTTTGAATCAAGTCGTTGGAGCTTACGCTTTGGCGGTCTTTTCAATAGATAACCCAAATAAAATTGTTGTTGCAAAAATGGGTAGTCCATTGGTACTTGGTCTTGGCGATAAAGAATTTTACATAGCGTCAGATGCTACTCCGTTTTTAGAGTATACTAAAAAAGCGATTTACCTTGAAGATGGCGAAATGGCTGTTGTAGAGTTGGGGAAAGATGTTGTTGTGACTAGGATCGAAAGCGATGAACTAGTAGATCCATTCATCCATCAATTGCAGCTAGATTTAGCGTCTATCGAAAAAGGGGGTTATGACCACTTTATGCTCAAAGAAATTTTCGAGCAACCAAAATCTATCGAAGACACTTATCGAGGAAGATTGCTTCCTGAACAAGGTATTATTAAGCTTGGGGGCCTTGAAGAATATCAAGAAAAGTTCCTGAATGCGAGTCGAATTATTATTGTGGGTTGTGGAACTTCATGGCATGCTGGATTAGTAGGAGAATATTTATTTGAAGATTTGGCACGCATTCCTGTTGAAGTTGAATATGCTTCTGAATTTAGATATAGAAATCCAGTAATTAACGAGAATGATATCGTTATTGCGATCTCCCAATCTGGAGAAACAGCTGATACTTTGGCGGCTATTAAAATGGCAAAAAAGATGGGGGCAACCATTTTTGGAGTTTGTAATGTAGTAGGTTCTTCTATTGCAAGAGAAACTCATGCAGGTGCTTACACGCATGCTGGTCCTGAAATTGGAGTAGCTTCCACGAAAGCATTTACTGCTCAAGTAACGGTACTGGCTATGATGGCTGTGCAGTTGGCCAAATTGAAAGGTACAATTACAGAGTCTAAGTTTAGAAGTTTATTGTTTGAGTTAGATAGCATTCCTAACAAGATTAGTACGATGCTAGAAACAGAGGAGCAATCAAAATATATAGCTGAAGTTTATAAAGATTCACCAAATTTCTTGTACTTGGGCAGAGGATATAATTTCCCCGTTGCACTAGAAGGAGCTTTGAAGCTTAAGGAGATTTCTTATATACATGCAGAGGGTTATCCTGCTGCAGAAATGAAACACGGGCCAATTGCCTTGATTGATGAGAGTATGCCAGTGGTAGTAATTGCCCCGAATAATGGTCAATATGAAAAGATTGTCTCTAACGTTCAAGAGGTAAAAGCAAGAGACGGTAAAATCATTGCGATTGTAACCGAAGGCGATACTGAAATATCAAAAGTTGCAGATTTTACAATTGAAATCCCGCCTACTTCAGAAGAATTTAGCGCATTATTGACAACCATTCCGTTGCAGCTTCTTTCTTATCACATTGCTGTGATGAGAGAGTGCAATGTCGATCAGCCAAGAAACTTGGCAAAGTCTGTTACTGTAGAATAAGAAAGAATACGAAATATGAAGGGCTCATCTTTTTTGATGGGCCTTTTTTGTTTTTAGAAGCGGATAATAGAGACCTGAAAATTTCGTTTTTTAGTTACCTTTCCATTCGCTACATTTTCTGAATGAATATTATAAAATGAAAAAAAAATACGTTGTTAAAAGTAGTTTATGGCTTCTGGCCTTTACTGTTTTAATAGGCTCTGGAGCTTTATTAAGCTCTTCTTCCCTTAATTATTTTGAAATTAATAAACAGCTAGAAATCTTTGCGAACGTTTACAGAGAAGTAAATGTTCACTATGTAGAAGAAACGCATCCAGAAGAATTAATGGATGATGCCATTGGGAATATGTTGAAAAATTTGGACCCATATACTGTTCATATAGCTGCAAGTGACATTGAGAATTACCGAATGATGCAGACGGGTCAATACGGAGGTATTGGAGCTACTATAATGAAGTATCAAGACTACTGTGTAATAACTTCACCTAAAGAAGGCTTTCCTGCTGACAAGGCGGGATTGAAGTCTGGTGATTTACTGATCGCTGCCGAGGGCAAAGACATGAAAGGAAAATCACCTGATGAGCTTAGTAGCCTTTTAAAAGGATCGCCAGGAACATCTGTAGAAATTACCATTGAACGAGATGGAGTTCAAAAAACTTTAACGCTTACACGAGAGGATATTCAAATGCCAAGCGTGCCTTACTATGGAATGTTGAATGCAGAAACAGGATACATTACACTGTCGAGTTTTACGAATAAGGCATCTAAAGAAATTTCAGAAGCACTTCAACAACTTAAAGCTGAAAATGATGTAAAGTCCTTGGTTCTAGATCTTCGATCGAACCCAGGAGGATTGCTGTCTGAAGCAATAAACGTTTCAAATATTTTCCTTGACAAAGGAGTGAAAGTTGTTGAAACGCGCGGAAGAACTAATGAAACAAATAGAGCTTACAGAACTTTAAAGGCACCTATTGACAATGAAATGCCCTTAGTGGTTTTAATTAATGGCCGCAGTGCCTCGGCTTCTGAAATTGTTGCAGGTACAATGCAAGATTTGGATCGAGGTGTGGTTATGGGACAACAATCTTATGGAAAGGGGCTTGTTCAGCAAACAAAACCATTGAGTTATGGTTCACAAATAAAGATCACAATAGCTAAGTATTATACACCAAGCGGGCGTTGTGTTCAAGCCATAAACTATGCAGAACGAGATGCTAACGGAAAAGTAAAACGTCTTCCCGACAGTTTACGGACAGAGTTTAAAACGGCTGGAGGTAGACCAGTTAAAGATGGTGCAGGCGTAGATCCCGATGTGACTCTAGAAAGTTTAGAATATCCACACATTCTAATGTCTTTGGTTCGTAATCATTTGGTTTTTGAGTACGTGAATATGTTTGAAAAACAACATCCAGAAATAGCTTCTGCTAAAGAATTTAGATTATCGGATGAGGAATACAAAGGGTTCGTGAAATTTTTAAGCGACAAGGAATATCATTATGATACAGAAACAGAAAAGCTGTATACAGTTTTAAGCAAAGTTTCTGAGGAAGAGGATTACAAGGATATTGACAAAGAACTGAAGGTCTTGAAATCGGCAATAGCTAAATCAAAGAGCGATGATTTGATGAAATATAAATCGATTATTTCCAATTTCATAGAGTCGGAAATAGTAGAACGCTATTACTATGAATCGGGGAAAATTGAACATGAAGTTTTTACCGATGATGACGTGAAGTCGGCTTTAGAGTTGTTAAGTAAAACGGCAGATTACGATAAAATTTTGGCCATTGCTGGATAAGATTAAATCTTGGTATGAAACTTCTAAAAGGCTGAAATTTATCGGCCTTTTGCTTTTTGCTATAATTATTACGTTCCAGCCCGTTTTTTTCGCGCCAACTTATATCATCGCTTTTTTCTGGTTGTTTTACTTGTTAAGTTTTAAGCCAACAAGGCTAACGCGACTAAAAAATAACTTCTGGTTTTGGTGGTTCTTCGCATTCTATGTTTGGTATATCATTGGCGCATCATATTCAGACAATTCGGCAGAGGCATGGCGACTGATAGTTTTAAAAATCACACTTTTTCTGTGGCCCTTGGCTTTTGGAAGTTTGAGTAAATTGAGTTCGAAGCATTTTAAAATGGTTCTACATGTATTTGTTGTAGCCATGTTTGTGTCTTCTTTTTTCTGTATAATTCTGAGTTTTGTTGATTATTTAGAACTAAGAGATTGGAATAGATTGTTTGGGAATGATTTGGCACAATGGCGCTTTTTACCAAATCATTATTTTGGTCTTTATACAAGCTTTGCCATCCTCATTTTAGCATACGATTTATTGCGGTTTAAAGCCGGAGAAGATTCTTTTAAAACCGCAAAAGTTCTTTTACTTGTTTATTTCTCAATTTTCCTGGTTATGCTTTCTGTGAGAATTCAGCTTATAGCACTTCCAATAGCACTTTTTGTTTTGTTTTTTGCTTCTGATGTCTCTAGGTCGCAAAAAGTAAAGTTTACTAAAATGGGTTTTGTTTCATTAATCCTGTTTGCCATTGCCGTTGCTGCTTTTCCCGATTCAAGAAGACGAATAATCGAAACTGCTCACGAGATTAGATCTTTTGAAAAAGTTGTTGATGATAAGCAAACCAATCATCGTGTGTATATCTGGCGAGAAGGAATTGAGGTCATAAGAGAAAATCCTTTACTTGGCAAAGGAACGGGCAGCGAAGATCAATATTTAGCAGTAAGATTAGATAAAGTAGATGCTCGGTTTTGGGATGGGAGCAATGTGTACTTTCTGAGTAAAGGGGGGTATAATTATCATAACCAGTTTTTGCAATGGTTTGCTTCTAATGGTATCCTTGGTTTAATCTTCATTGTTGGAATATTTGGAATTTCACTTTACTCATCTATTCGAAAAAAACAAGGATTAGTAGTGGCATGGTTGGTTTTATGCATGATAAGTTTTACAACAGAGAGCATGCTTGAAAGGCAGGCGGGAGTATTGTTTTTTGGTTTTTTCTTTGGTTTGTTGATTATTAATCAATTGCCTAGCAACGCCAAGCAAAATATTAGTTAAACCTTTTTTTCTTTTGACTTTTCTTGATGAAAAAAGGTATTTGACTTAGAGCGATGCCAACGCTAAAAATAATGAAGAGCTGTTCTTTGGCCAAGACGTTACTTTCGTTTAAGATCCAAGAGAGATAAACAATTCCAAGGTTTGCCAAAGTTAATGTTAAGGTCGCCTGAAAGTGCGTTAAACCGATGTCTAAAAGCGCATGATGAATATGATTTCTGTCTGCCGAGAACGGTGATGTTCGTTTTATAAAGACTCTAATAAAAACTACTCGAATTGAATCTAAGATCGGGATAATCAAAACCGAAAAGGCAAAGACCATTCCATGTATGTTGTAGAAAATGTTTGGTTCGTATTCGTTGGCTCGTTGAATAAAGTATATCGTTAAAACAGCAACTAAAAATCCCAAAACTAAAGAGCCAGAGTCGCCCATAAATATTTTTGCGTTAAATAAGTTATAACGAAGAAATGCAAGCAGCGCACCACAAATACTCATTGCTAAAATGAGGAAGAGTGCAGATTCCATCTTGAAAAAGAAAAAAGCATATACGCTACAAATTACTAGAACTATACTCGATAGCAACCCATTTATGCCATCAATAAAATTAAATGAGTTTATTATCACGACAAAGAAGATCACCGTAAAAATAATGCTCAGCCAATAGGGTAAAATATTATAAGTATCGTAGAGATCGTATAGAGCAACTATTCTAACATTTCCCTGTATGGCAACAATTAAAATTGCAATGAGTTGACCTAGGAATTTTTTGAAAGGAACAAGGGGGAATAAATCATCTTTAATGCCAGTAACGAATAAAATCCCCATGGCCAATACAATGGAATTAAGCGCAGGGTTTGGGAGATAAGCTGAAAAAAATACAAAGGCAAAGAAAACACCAGCAAAAATGGCAACACCACCCAGAGCTGTGATTCTTCTGCCGTGGAGCTTTCTGTCATCAGGTTCATCGTAAAGCCGCTTCACAAGGCTTAGCCTTACGATTGCTGGTACTGACAAATATGTAATTATAAAGCCCGTTATAAGCGCAAGCCAGGGAATATAGGGTTTCAATACTTCCATTATTGAGCAAAAATAACGGAATTCAAATACGGGTAGAGAATACATTTATATTTGTTCGACCTTGTCATTTCAATCCGATATCCGTCTTCAAAGAAATGTCCTTTTAGTTGGGCTGATACTGATGTTGGTAAAAGTCTACACCTTTTATCAAACTTCTTCAAATGCCGTTCTCTCTGATGCCCTAGAATCCCTAGTGAATATCGCAAGTGGAACATTTGCCTTAATAAGTCTAAAAATTGCTTCACGTCCTAGCGATAAGAATCATCCCTACGGCCATGGTAAAGTTGAGTTTATTTCTGGTTTTGTAGAGGGGACACTCATCATCATTGCGGGCTTAATGATGATTGGGAAGGCAGGTTACAATATGATTGTGCCTAACGAGGTAAAAGAACTATTGCTTGGAATCGTTTTAACAAGCTTTACCGGATTAGTGAATTTCATCATGGGCTTTAAGTTAAAAAGGCAAGGTCAAGAGAAAGGCTCTATGATCATGATTTCTGAGGGTTCGCACTTGATGAGTGATGGTTATACTTCGTTGGCTTTGATCATCGGCATTGGTGTAGTTTGGCTTTCTGGCTTTGTAATTCTTGACAATATCATTTCAATCTTGTTTGGAGTTTATGTGCTCTTTATGGGATATAAAATATTCCGAAAAAGCATTGCGGGTATTATGGATGAAATGGATATGGATTTGGTTGACGAATTTATTGATGAACTCAACAAAGAGCGAAAGCCAGACTGGATTGACGTTCATAATTTACGTATAATAAAGTTTGGGAGAGATGTGCATATCGACTGTCACTTAACTCTACCATGGTATTACAATTTAGAGCAAACGCATAACCAAGTTGTGCTTTTTGAAGATGTTATCAAACGAAAGTTTGAACCACAAACAGAATTTTTTATTCATGCGGATCCTTGTATAGAAAATTCGTGTAAGTTATGCTTGATCTCTGATTGTGCTCAGCGTAAGCATGCATTTGAAAACAAAGTTGTTTGGGATGTTAATAACGTCTTAGAAAATGCAAAACACTAGAACTGTTCTAAATTGAGATGAGTGTCACATAAATCCAATTGATTTTTTAAATTCGATACAGATAATGTTTGTCTTTTAATTTGAGTCAGATAGTATTTCTGAAAAGGGTTCTTCTTTTATAAAATGACGAATGTCATAATTAAAATTGATGAATATCATGCAAGTGCGGAAAGTCAAAAAATATTTTTGTCAACGGTTTAAAAAATATTCATGGGTATAATTTACATTATGATTGTGGTGAGTTTAATTGTAGCGCTTGGCTTTTTAGGGGCATTTATATGGTCTGTAAAATCTGGTCAATACGATGACGATTATACCCCGTCCGTTCGCATGCTCTTTGACGATGATCAACCTAAAGAAAATAAAAAGCAATAATCAAGTCTAACTATGGAACTAGAGAAATTCTATTACGACAATAAAATTGTTAAAAATTTTACTGTCGCTACTATCTTTTGGGGTGCTGTAGCATTTTTAGTAGGTATTACCATTGCATTACAGCTCGTTTATCCAGAATTAAACGGTGGCATTCCTTGGTTAACCTATGGTAGGATAAGAGCAATTCACACAAGTGCAGCGATTTTTGCTTTTGCTGGTAATGCCATTTTTGCGGGTGTGTATTATTCAATGCAGCGACTTCTAAAGACAAGAATGGCCTCTGATTTATTAAGTAAGATTCACTTTTGGGGTTGGCAATTTATGATTGTTGCTGCTGCCGTTACACTTGCTTTAGGGTATTCAACCTCTAAAGAGTATGCTGAGCATGAGTGGCCAATAGATATTCTTATTGCATTAATTTGGGTGGTATTCGGAATAAACATGATTTGGACAATCTTAAAAAGAAGAGAGCGTCATTTGTATGTTGCCATTTGGTTTTATATCGCCACCTTTATTACCGTAGCGGTATTACATATTTTCAATAACCTAGAATTACCAGTTTCTGTTTGGAAGAGTTATTCCGTCTACGCTGGAGTTCAGGATGCACTGGTGCAATGGTGGTACGGACATAACGCGGTTGCATTTTTCTTAACCACACCTTTTTTAGGAATCATGTATTACTTTATTCCTAAGGCGGTAAATAGACCGGTGTACTCATATAGACTTTCTATTATTCACTTTTGGGCTTTAATATTTCTTTACATCTGGGCAGGTCCTCACCACTTGTTGTACACAGCACTTCCCGATTGGGCTCAGAGTTTAGGTATTGTATTTTCTATAATGTTAATCGCGCCTTCGTGGGGTGGAATGATAAACGGGTTATTAACCCTTCGCGGTGCTTGGGATAGAGTCCGCGACAGCGCAGTATTAAAATTCTTTGTAATTGCTATTACTGCATACGGTATGGCAACTTTTGAAGGGCCGTTGCTTTCTCTGAAAAGCATGAATTCCATAGCCCACTTTACAGATTGGATTCCAGCGCATGTTCATGTTGGAACTTTAGGATGGAATGGCTTTTTGATTTTTGGTATGATTTATTATATGCTACCAAAGATTTACAAAACGAGCTTGTATTCAGAGAATTTAGCAAATGCGCACTTTTGGATTGGAACCATGGGTATTCTATTCTGGACACTCCCAATGTATATCTCAGGATTTACGCAGTCTTTAATGTGGAAAGAGTTTAATCCTGATGGAACATTAGCTTATGGTTTCTTAGAAACTGTTGTGCAATTGAAATACTTCTTTATGCTCAGAGCATTTGGTGGTATTCTGTATCTAACAGGTATGGTTCTGTTAATTATTAATGTGATTAAAACAGTATCTACTGGCAAGCTGGTTGCAAACGAAGAGGCAGAGGCCGCGCCATTGACCAAAGATTACAAAGAACACAAGGGCGAGCACTGGCACAGATGGATCGAAAGAAGACCTGTTCAAATGATGCTTTTAGCGACTGTTGCTATCTTAATCGGTGGAGTTATAGAAATTGTGCCTACGCTGGCCATAAAATCAAATATTCCTCAGTTAAAGGCTGTGAAGCCTTATACAGCTTTAGAATTAGAAGGAAGGGATTTATATATAAGAGAAGGCTGTAATAATTGTCACTCTCAAATGATCAGACCATTTAGAAGTGAAGTGATGCGCTACGATAGAAAAGATCAGATGTATTCACTGCCGGGCGAGTTTGTTTACGATAGATCATTTTTATGGGGTTCTAAAAGAACTGGACCAGATTTAGCAAGAGAAGGTGGAAAACAAAACAATGCTTGGCATTACAATCACATGTGGAATCCAGATGCTGTTTCGCAAGGCTCTATTATGCCGAGCTACCCATGGATGTTTAGTTTAGAAGGAAACGATGGTACACTCGATTTGAGTCTGACAAAAGCAAAGTTACAGGCTATGCAAACCCTAGGCGTTCCTTATTCTGATGAATACGTTGAAAATTGGGAAGCTGAAGTAAATGCACAAGCAGGTATGATTGCTGAGGATCTAAATAAAAGTGAAGATATTGATGTGGGTCCAGAAGAAGAGATTGTCGCTTTAATCGCTTATCTCCAGAGGTTAGGAACTGACGTTAAGAACTCTACTGAAGTAGCTGAAAAATAAAAAGAGATGTTCACATTCATTAAAAATACAGCTGAAGACATTGTTGGGATAGAAATTTATCCAATTATCTCGTTCCTTATTTTCTTCACCTTTTTTGTTGGCATCACATGGTATGTCATTAAAAAAGACAAAAATTATATCGATAAAGTTAGTAACCTTCCTTTGGAAGAAGATAAAACTGAAATGTTATGAATCGCTTCCCGAAAAAAATAATGACCCTGGCAGTACTGCTTAGTTCATCTTCTGCTTTTGCTGCAGGGGAGGCTATAAATGAAGCTATTAATGATCCGATGTTTTGGGCATTTGGTTTGGCTATTTCTATGTTGCTTTTGACCCTATGGGCTCTGAACAAAGCTTTAAATACCATAAAGTGGATGTCAGCCAAAGACAAGGTAGAGTCCGAAGAAGTGGTAGAAGTAAAACAAGAAAGTGCCATTTTAAGTGCTCTGACAGATGCGGTGCCTATTGAAAATGAGCATGATATTCTATTGGACCATAATTACGATGGTATTATGGAATTGGACAATAACCTACCACCATGGTGGAAGTATGGTTTCTATCTAACTATCATTTGGGCTATCGGTTATTTCTTGGCGTATCAAGTTTTTGGCATGTATCCTTTGCAGGAGGAAGAGTTTAAAATTGAAATGGCAGAAGGGAATGCAGAAGTTGAAGAATACATTGCATCTTTAGGTGCTTTGGTTGACGAAAGTAATGTTGTCTTTTTAGAGGACGCTGCAAGCATTTCCAAAGGAAAAAACATCTTTGCTCAAAAATGTGTGGCTTGTCACTTGTCAGATGCTGGTGGCAATGCAATTGGTCCAAATTTAACAGATGATTATTGGATTAACGGGGATGGCTCAATGGTCGAGATATTTAAAGTACTTAAATACGGTGGTCGAGAAAACAGTGGTATGCAGAGTTGGGATGGTGAACTGAGTGCACAAAAAATGCAGCAAGTTTCTAGTTTTGTGATGTCCTTAAGAGGTTCTACTCCAGCTGTGGCTAAAGATCCACAGGGTGAGTTTTACCCTGTTTCAAAAGTTGAAGAAATTACAGAAGAAATGCCTTTAGAAACTGATGTCAATGTGACTGAGGGCACAGAAAATATTGGTGTAGAAGAGTAATTGTGCACAAACAAAACAAATTGAAAAATGAGCTCTGTTGGTGAAGCCCAAGAATCTTTTAGAGACTCTATAGGCACAATAAACGAAGATGGGAAACGCAATTATATTGTACCCAAAAAACCAAAAGGAGATTTAACAGATAAAAGAAGCCTCGTAGCAGCGGGGCTTCTTTTATTCATGTTTGCTGCTCCTTGGATTAGAATTGGTGGTCAGCCATTTTTAATGCTCAATGTTCTCGAAAGACAGTTTGTTATTTTCGGGAATATCTTCTGGCCTCAAGATTCTCATTTATTAGTGTTTGCATTGCTTTCTGGCGTGGTTTTTATTATTGTTTTTACCGTTGTTTTTGGTCGTTTGTTTTGTGGCTGGTTTTGTCCGCAAACCATTTTTATGGAGCACGTTTTTAGGCGTGTCGAATATTGGATAGAAGGCGATCGTGGCCAGCAAATAAGATTAAATAAGTTGCCTTGGAACAATCCAGAGAAACTGAGGAAAAAAGGAATAAAGGCGACAGTCTTTTGGCTATTAGCTTTTATAATTTCTAACGATTTTGTCATGATACTTTCGGGTTCTGATGAATGGCTAAAAGTTGTTACTGAAGGTCCTTCTCTTCATTGGGATAAATTCATTGGAATACTAATTTTCACTTTTGTATTTTATTTTGTTTTTGCATGGTTCAGAGAGCAAGTTTGCATTATCGTTTGCCCTTACGGCCGATTGCAAGGAGCAATGTTAGATCGAAATTCTGTTGTGATTGCATACGATTATAAGCGTGGTGAGAGTCGAGGAAAGTTCAGAAAAAAAGAAAATAGAACAGAAGCTAAAAAAGGTGATTGTATAGATTGCAACCAATGCGTAGACGTTTGTCCAACGGGTATTGATATTCGCAACGGGACACAATTAGAATGTATCAATTGTACGGCCTGTATAGATGCATGTGATTCGATAATGGAAAAAGTTGATCTCCCGAAAGGGTTGATTAGATACGCTTCGGAAAATTCTATTGCCGAAGGTAAACCACATACGTATTCAATTAGAGCAAAAGCATACACGATTGTCTTAGTTGTTCTTTTAGGTGTTATGGGGTTTTTGTTGGCAGAGCGACCAATTGTTGACGCCACTATATTAAGAGCAAATGGCTTAACCTATCAGGCTCAAGAAAACAACGAGATAAGTAATTTATATCGGTATAAAATCATAAACAAGAGTACCGAGGAGCAGACCTTTGAGATAAAACTATTGTCTACATTAGGCAGAGTTGAGTTTGTAGGTGTTCCTGATAATCATGTCGGTATTCAAGAATTACAAGAAGGTGCATTTTTTGTCTACTTAAGCAGAGACGATTTAAAAACGTCTAATGAAGAAGTTCAGGTCGCCATTTTAGTGAATGGAATTGCTGAGGAGACTATAACCTTGAACTTTTTGGGGCCAAGAAAGAAATCAAAATAGAACGATATGAAGTTGAATTGGGGATGGGGAGTTGTTTTAGCATTGGCTGGATTTATTGGATTCATAATGTTCTTTTTTGTGAAAGCACAGACGATGAAACAAGACGACCTTGTTGTTGAAGAGTATTACGATGAAGGTTTATTGCACGATGAAAGAGAAATTTGGATAAACAATGCGCAAGATCTCAGTTCAGACATAGAGATAGTCACTTACGATAATGGAAATGTGGGATTGATTTTACCAGAAGAATTAGCAACCAAAAAGCTGACAGGTGAGGTAAAATTTTTAAGAACCAATAATGCCAAGATAGATGTCATACACATTTTAAATAATGAGAAGCTTGGAAGCATCGCCTTTCCAGGGGATAAGTTCATTAGAGGGAATTATCGTTTTAAAACAAAATTGGTAGCAGACGGGATTACCTATTATTGGGATAGAAATTACATTCATTAGTATATATGGAAATTTGGGCCGGATTTGTTATGGGTGTTATTGGGAGCTTGCACTGCGTTGGCATGTGCGGACCTATTGCCTTCGCCCTTCCCTATGATCGCTCTAGATGGTTTCCAGCCTTTTTAAGTAATTACACATACCAAATTGGGAGAATAATAACCTATGCTGTTTTAGGACTGCTCATTGGTTTTATTGGCCGCGGGTTTTCTTTAAGTGGAATCCAACAACCTTTGTCTATTGCAATAGGTATTGTCATGATTGCAGTTGTGATCTTCCCGCATTTACACTTTCTAAAAAAATGGAGTGGACGCATCACGTTAAAAGTGGGAAAGATTAAATCTTTGCTCGGTCTTTATATGCAAAAGCGAAGCTACAGAGCACTGTTAATAACGGGACTAGTAAATGGGCTTTTACCATGCGGACTGGTCTATATGGCTTTACTTGGCTCATTGGGCATGTCATCTGTTTTAAATTCAGCACTTTTTATGGTGCTTTTCGGCCTCGGTACATTTCCCTTAATGTTTTTGGTTGGCTATCTTGGTAATGTTTTAACCGCTGATTTCAGAATGAAGTTTCAAAAGTTAGTTCCTGTTTTAGTATTCTGTATTGGCGTATTGTTCGTTTTAAGAGGAATGGGTTTGGGCATTAAGTATGTTAGTCCTTCAGCTGGAGCCTTAACTATTGAGCAAACAGAAGATTGTCATTAATCAGAAAAAACAGTAATATCATAGTTTAAAACAGAACAAGGTGTTATCTTTAATCAGCTAAAGAATAAAAATATGAGCCGCATAATATTCCCAACCGATTTTTCAGAGAATGCCGATAAGGCGTTTGAATTTGCTGTTAGAATAGCTAAACACTATGGCGATGAATTGATTGTTGCGAACGCCTATGATTTGCCATACTCTCAAAATGTAATGTCTACGAGTCTGATAGACATCATGCGCGAGACTTCAAAAAAAGGACTTGTTAAATACAAGGAAATAGCTAATAAAGAAGAATTGAAATGTCAAACGTTAAGTTTGATGGGAAACCCAATTCGAGTAGTAAAGGAACTCACCAAAAAGTTTGATGATTGCATGGTTGTTTTGGGAACCAAAGGTGCAAGTGGGTTAGAAGAAGTGCTTATTGGGAGTAATGCTTCGTCTATTTTGCACACAGTCGATGTTCCTGTGTTCACTATTCCAGCGAATGCCGAATTCAAGGCAATCAAACGAATTGTGTACTGTTCAGATTTTCAGTCTACAAAGAATGAAAGAGCTTTAACCCGGTTAGCCAATTTTGCCAAAGTGTTTGATGCTGAGGTTTTAATTCTGCATGTTTTAACACCGAAATCGGGTGACCACAAAAAATACGAGGATCAATTTGCCAAGTGTTTTAAAGACGTTAAACATTCGGTAACAATAGAAGAAAGTGTGAATGTGGAAAACACGATAAACGATTTCATAGCTTCACAAGAAGCGGATATGGTTTCGTTATTGGTTAGGAAATATGGCTTGATCGAAGGGCTGTTTCACGGCAGAAGTTTTACAGCGAAAGTTGCTTATCATACTGAAATACCATTTTTAGCGGTTCACGAAACAAAATTTTAAATTCTAATTTACAAATAGTGACATATGCTTAAAATAGTATTCAAGAAGTTTTCTATTGTCCTGTTGCTTTTAACCTCTTTATCCAGTTTTTCTCAAACACCCACTATTGGTTTAAGGTCCAATCAAGGTTTAGCAACCGATGGCTACACTTTATTTTCTCCCGAAAAAGATACAATTGTCTACTTAATTGATAAGTGTGGCCAAATAATAAACCAATGGGGCTTTTCAGAGAAACCCGGTGCAACCTGTTATTTGCTGCCGAATGGAGACTTGCTTCGTGCAGGTAAAGATTCTTTAGAAATAAGAGATTGGAATAATACTTTACTGTGGTCTTACGCTATGAATTTAAATGGCTATAAGCAGCACCACGACATAGAACCTTTACCAAATGGTAATATTTTATGCCTTTTGACGGATGCTTATACCGATGTGGAAATGATTGCTCAAGGAAGAGATCCAAGTCAGTTGTCACCAACTTTTAGGTTAGATAAATTAGTTGAACTACAGCCAATAGGAACAAATGATGCAAGTTTGGTTTGGGAGTGGAAATTCATGGACCATTTAATTCAAGATCATGACAGTTCTAAACAGAATTACGGCACGATAAATAACCATCCAGAGGTAATGGATCTAAATTATCAAAATGGATATAATAATGATTATACGCATGTAAATGCAATTGATTACAATGCAGGATTAGATCAAATATTACTTTCTGCAAGACACCTCAACGAGATCTATATTATTGATCATAGCACAACAACTGCAGAAGCAGCTGGGCATTTAGGTGGAAATGCCAATAGAGGTGGAGACTTCCTTTGGAGGTGGGGTAATAGTAAGGTGTATACCAAAGACTCTAATGATATTCAAAAATTATTTTTCCAGCATGACTGTAAATGGGTTGAACAAACTAGCATGGATGCAGGAAAAATATCGGTTTTTAATAACGGAGGTGATCCTTCTGGAAAATTTAGTGCGGTGCACATAATTGACCCTGTTTTTTCAAATGGAGAGTACTTAATGCAGGGTTCAAGATTTCTTCCTTCCACTTACGATTATTCTTGGCAAGGAACAATTATGGGAGACACATTGCTCGAAGGGAAAAAATCTGGAGTTGAAAGTTTGGTAAATGGTAATTTATTGATTTGTGAATCTTCTAAGGGTCAAATAACAGAAGTTGAAAGACAGACTGGAAATGTTGTTTGGGTGTATCAAAATCCATTGGGCTCACAGCTTTATTCTCAAGGTTCTACAATTCAAATTCATGACAATTCAATATTCAGGGCGCAGCGCTATTCTCCTTCATTTACTGGATTTTCAGGAAAAGACCTTACTCCACAGGGAATAATTGAAGATGTAAATAGTGTTTCTTCCACCTGCATAACACTTGGAGTCGAGGATCAATTTTTAGAAAATCTTAGAATTTCTAATCCAGTGAGTGAGCATGTTCATTTTAACAAAGAAATCACTGCAACGATTAAATTGTACAATATGGCAGGTCAGCTCATTCTTCATATTGCCGATTTTACTGGGACTGAATTTCCTGTAAGTTTTAAAACCGGTCTCTATATTTTGGAACTCCATAAAGAGAGGAATGTTTATCGCGAGAAATTGGTTCTTCAATAACCAGTCATCTAAAATATTCAAAGTTTTGGTTCTTTTATTTAGGTGAAAAAGACAAAGAATAAACGCACCTTTGCGCCATGTCTGGAGAAATTAAAACCACCCAAGAAATACTACAAAAATTCGGAATTGAAGAATTGAATTCGATGCAGAAATCTGCAGCGGTATCCATTATTCCTAATTCTGATACCGTTCTTTTATCACCTACAGGAACAGGTAAGACTTTGGCTTTCCTGTTGCCATTGGTGGAAATGTTAGATCCAGAAGTGAAGGAAGTTCAAGCCATGATAGTTGTGCCTTCGCGTGAATTGGCACTACAAATAGAACAGGTGTTTAGAGAAATGGGCTCGGGCTTTAAAGCCAATGCTGTTTACGGAGGACGTTCTATTGCGAAAGATAGAATAGAGTTAGAGCATTTGCCGGCATTGCTTATTGGCACACCGGGGAGACTGGCAGATCATCTAAGAAGGGAAGCCTTTTCAACGTCTGAAATTAAAACCTTGATTTTAGATGAATTTGATAAGTCGCTTGAAGTTGGATTTAAAGATGAAATGATGGAAATTGTTTTCGGACTTCGAAACGTTGTAACTAGAGTTCTAACCTCTGCAACACAAGGTGTTTCAATTCCAAATTTTGTCGGGATTGAAAACCAGACTACCATCAATTATTTGGATCAGAAACTGGATCAATTGAAAATTGAGATTGTTAACTCGCCTTCAAAAGATAAGTTAGAGACCCTTTATAATTTGCTCAAGCATCTTGGCAATGAGCCCGGAATTGTGTTTTGTAACTTTAAAGACAGCATCAAAAGAGTGAGCGATTTTCTCAGTGAAAAGGGCATTGCGCATGGCTGTTTTTTTGGCGGTATGGAACAAAAAGACCGCGAAAGAGCACTTATTAAATTCAGGAATGGAACCCATAAACTTTTGCTGGCTACAGACCTTGCGGCTCGTGGTATAGATGTAAACGAAATCAAATTTATTATTCACTATCACCTTCCTGTCAAAAGTGAAGAGTTTACCCATCGCAATGGCCGAACGGCTCGCATGAATGCCAACGGAACGGCTTATGTTTTAAAATGGAACAGAGAAGACTTACCTGATTTTATAAAAGCTTTAAACCTTAAAGAATTGACACTTGGTGAAGAAGAGAAGTCGAGCAAAAGCGAAACCGTTGCAATGACCACCTTATTCGTTTCTGGTGGCCGAAAAGATAAAATCTCTAAAAGTGACATTGCAGGCCTGTTTTTTAAACAAGGCGGATTGGTTGGGAACGAGCTTGGTGTTATTGAAATAAAACACGATTGCACTTTCGTATCTGTGGCATCAGCGAAAGCCGAAAAGGTTATTGAAGAACTAAACAACCGAAGGCTAAAGAAAAAGAAAGTAAGAGTTACAAAAGTTTAAAGTTTCGTTTCTTAAGATCAAAAATCCTAAAACGTTTTTGCCAGCCTGCTTAATGTAATTACACTGCTGCGAAACCTTTGCCACTGTTAGAAAACCCAATACATACCGCAGGCGTTAATTTAGAGTTGTTTCAGTTTCGATATATGGCATGCCATCTTCAAAAGCTACTGTTGCGGGCTTGCTATGTGAAAAAAAGTATTAACTCAGGTTGATCGTGTCTCTCAAGCATACGCTTACGCTTGCTTGCGGAAGCATGGGCTTAATAACTTATTTCCCGTAGCGTATTTTAGTGCATTAGTCTCAGTTATTCTTGTTTAATTAGAGTGTTTTCACTTGTTTTGTGGGCTATTAAGTTATGTGTAAAAAAGCTATTTAGTTTTTTAATTATTCACCTTAAAGTTATCTTTATGGCTATTTCCCATTTCCCAAAAAGGCTTTTATTTTCGATTGTTTTCAGTCTCATTACTTTATCTGTGCTTGCACAACCCGCTTTTAGAGATGCCTCTACACAGAGTTTTAATGCCGCAACGGGTGCTTTTTCGCTCAGCATTAATAAACCCGTAGCTGCGGTTGCTGGAGATATAATGTTTTTATCAATTGGTGTTCGAAATGAAAATACAGTAAGTGTGCCAACCGACTGGATATCTATTTCTGTACAACAACAGTCTACAGAAGTCGCTTATGCCCTTTTTTATAAATATTGTGGTGTTTCAGAACCCTCTGCATACACCGTTAGTTGGGCAGTTGCTGGAGCGAACACAATCAGCAGAGATGCCGTTGCAAGTATTGTTGCGTATGACGTTGAAGGCAAACCCTTTATTCGTTATGCATCAACAGAAGGTTCTAGTGCAACACCCACAGCACCAGACACAACTTCATTGTATGCTAACAACAGAGTCATCAGGTTTGCAATTACAGGAGATAATTTGGTCTCTGGCCATACAATACCAGCGTCAACTGTTTCTAGAGTTGCCATAGAAAGCGGCACAGCTAGTAACGAAATAACACTGTTGATAGCTGATGGAGATCAAGCTGCTGCAGGAGCAACTGGTACGGCTGCTTTTGGGGTGTCCGCATCTGCTAATTATGGCGCTTTCACAGTTGCATTTTACGATCCTTCGGCACTTGCTTTTCCAGCATTTGGCTGTACAAATGAGTTGTTTCAAACGGCAGCGCCAAACAGCTCAACCCCAATTGAAGTTTTTGACTTAAGTACGGATGGCCTTTCTTACATCTCAATAGGCGGAGATATTGGCTATAATTACAATGCTATGGGGTATAGTGTTCTCGATAATTACATGTACGGTTTAGGAAGAGGTAATGGTAACATTCCTTCGGAAGGGAAGATACCTGGAACACTGAATAGGGTCTTAATTCAAGTAGCCGCAAATGGAGAAGTAAAGCAGCTTGCAGATGTTGGTGTTGGCTCTTTTTCTGCAGATATGGACTTTAATGGTAATCTGTGGGCGATGAGCGGAAGTGGTTTCACTAAAATAAGCACGTCTGCCCCCTACACAAAAACTGCGTACCCAAAAATAGTAGGGGCGGAAAACTGGGAAGTTGTTAACGATGTCGTTTATATTCAAAAAGATGGGGTTGATTATTTTTATGGTGTTAAAGGAGAGGTTGTTGCGCCAGATACTATATATTATCTCTATAGGTTTGAGATAGACGAGATCACTCCAGGCGTAAAAATATCAAGAAAAGTGATAAGCGACCCTTCGGGTGATATGCAAGATGGAGGTCTCTTTGCTGGAGCAATGTTTACAGATTTTAATAGTAATTTATTTGCGGGTTTAAATGATGATGGTTCTATTTGGTTGATCTCAGACTATGAAGGGACTCCAGATGCTTTAAGATTGGCGAATCCAGGCGGAGCCACACCAAATAATGATGGCGCTTCTTGCTCTAATGCTTTCTCTAGGTTTTTTACTCCTATAGAAGCCGTAGATGATGTTGGTGCAGATCCGATTGAAGGGGTAGCCGGTTCGGTCATTGCAAACGTGGTAATCAATGATGAATTTAATAGCTTACCTACAGATTTGACAGAGGTTACTTTAAGTTTTGTGAGCGCATCAGATGCGGGAATAACCTTAAACACAACGACTGGAGAAGTTAGCGCTTCGGCAACGGTAGCGCCAGGTATTCACACCTTAGTGTATAAAATTTGCGAACCGTTGCAAGCTTTAAATTGTTCAGAAGCAACCGTAACTTTTAACATTGGTATCGTTTGGGATGGCACGCAATGGATCAATGGAGCAGATGTTGGCACACCTTCTGGAGATGAGTCTCTGAATAATTTTTCTACCATTACGGTATACCCAGGGCTTACTGGCACCTCTGCAGATGAGGCACCCTTAGCGAATAACGTAGTTATAGAAAATTTGATTATTAAGGCTGATGCTGTGCTAAACATGACAGGCTGTATGACTGTAGATGTTGCTTCAGTTAACCAAGGTTTGGTGCGTATGGTAGCTACCAGCGATGAAGTTTACGGTCAGTATTTAGGTCCGGCATTGAACGATGTAGAATGTCAAATGTTTTTTGACAATGGCTGGCACAATATTGGTTTTCCAGTAGATATAACAGCTTCAGTTTGGGCTGCAGAAAACAACACTGGTCAAGATCTTGAGAGAGTTAATTTAACCAATAATGAGGTCACTCAAAACCTGCGTTGGTACGATAGTTTCACAAGTGGGGGTAAAGAGCTAGGTTTCTTTATAGCCGCAAGCTTAGGTGCAGCAACAAGCTATAGCACGCACGCTTATGGTCGGTGGAATATGGTAAGCGATGGTACAGCTACCTTTGGTGGTGATGCAGACCAGGACTTAAGCACCAAAGCGTTTAGCTTTTATTTAGATGAGTTTTTCTTTAATACATCTCGCATGTTAAGTGCTACAGGTACAACCAATGCTGGAGAAAAAACCTACCAAATCAGTAATAACTTTGGGGGGTTTAATCTGATACCCAATATTTATCCCGTTAGTGTAGATCTAGATTTAATTTGGAATGATGCCTCAAATGGTTTTGGTAATATTTTAAACCCTCTTGATAATAATAATCCTTATTTCTCGAATGTGATTTACCTGTGGGATCCTACAAATAGTTACACCATACCATTGCTAGGAGATTTTGGAAGTGGCTCTTATGTTGTCTATGACCCAGAAACAGGTAATGCTGTCGGCGGTAATCCGGCAGAAATAGCAACAAAGGCAGATCAATACCTAGCGCCTTTTCAGGCATTTTATGTGCATAGAGCAGACGCAAGTATAGATAGAAGAAGAGATCAAGATGGTACAGATCTTTACAGCACCCCAGGTGCCGCAGGAAACTTTGTGGCTGCCGGTGCAACAACTGATCCCGGATACACCAATGTATTTGTAGAGGTAACGATGAGTCCTGACTTTAGATCATCGTGTGTTAGTACTAAGCATTTTAAAACCACAAATGGCCCTGCTGTTACAGATGTTATTTTATTAGTAGCACAAGAAGCAAATAACATAGAGGTAGGCGATGCCACCGAAATAGCGTTTGCAGACCATTATACCCAAGGTTATGATCGGGGTTATGATATTCTAAAAAACTCAAACGGAGGCATTGGCGCACCAACACTGTTTAGTATTCAGGGTAAAGACGCTTTAGTCATTAACAAACAGAGTTATCCTACAAAAGACCACAGTATTCTTCTTGGCTTTAAGGCGCCAAAAGATAAAAATGGTACGAACTATACATTTACGGCCCCTCTATTACCCAGCCTGTGGTCTGTATATTTAGAAGATAAAATGACGAGGACATGGCATAAATTAGACCAAGAAGACTACACGTTTAAGTATAATTCGAACTCTAAACTAGAGCGTTTTGCCTTGCATTTTAATAGGTCGGGTGCACCTATCGAATCGTCTTTCGATCCTTCTACTAAAGCTTGGAGAACTGACGAAGGCATTGAAGTGTCGTTTAACAGCATGAAGAGCCTATTTGCAGAGATTACAGTGAGTAACGTTGCAGGTCAAACGTTGTTTGTGGATCGTAAAGTTTCAACCGAAGACAACTATGTAATTCCAATGGCTAATGGGGCTCAAGAGTTGTTTGTTGTAACCGTAAGATCACTTAATTTAAGTGAGTCTCATAAAGTGCTGCGGTAGTTTTTAAGAAAAAGTAGTTGAAGAACTAAACAACCGAAGATTGAAGAAAAAGAAAGTACGCGTGAGAAAAGTTTAGATCAAAAAAAACCGCTTCAAAGCGGCTTTTTTGATGAAGGTTAAACCTTCATTATTTCTGTTTGTTTATGGTCGTAATGTTCGTCAATCACTTTAATGTACTTATTGGTCGCTTGCTGAATTACTTCTTCATTGTCTTTTACCAAGTCTTCAGACAAACCTTCGCCACCTAACTTCTTAATCTCGTCATTTGCTTCTTTTCTGGCTGCACGAATACCAACTTTAGAATCTTCCGCAACTTTGTGCGCTTCTTTGGCCAAATCACGTCTACGCTCTTCGGTCAAAGGTGGAACGCTAATAATAATCATGTCACCGTTGTTAGAAGGATTGAAGCCTAAGCCAGAGTTTAAGATTGCTCTTTCTATTTCTTGCATCAATCCTTTTTCCCAAGGCTGAACCGTAATTGTCCTTGCGTCTGGGGTATTGATATTAGATACTTGAGGTAATGGAGTCATACTTCCGTAATACTCAACTTTTACACCACCTAACATTTCTGGATTAGCACGACCAGCTCTAATTTTAGAAAGTGCATCTTCTAAATGGTTAATCGTTTTCGTCATATGCTCTTCTGCAGAGTCTATAATAAAAGCTAATTCGTCTTCCATAATTCTATAGTTGTTTGCGATCTAAAACCGCACTAAAATAAGTTTTCTAAATTTTTACAAGTGTACCGATAGATTCTCCTGTAACTATCTTTTTCAAGTTTCCTGGTTTGTTCATGTCAAACACAATAATTGGTAAATTGTTTTCCTTGCTTAAGGTGAAGGCCGTCAGATCCATAATGTTCAATCCTTTTTCGTAAACCTCTTCAAAAGAAATGGTTTCGTACTTGGTTGCCGTAGCATCTTTTTCAGGATCTGCCGTGTAAATTCCGTCTACGCGCGTTCCTTTTAATATCACGTCAGCTTTAATTTCTACAGCTCTTAATGTAGCTGCAGTGTCTGTTGTGAAATACGGGTTTCCAGTACCTCCACCAAAAATTACAACTCTTCCTTTTTCAAGGTGACGGTTTGCACGTCTTCTAATAAAAGGCTCAGCAATTTTATCCATTTCAATAGCCGATTGAAGACGGGTATAAATACCTTCTTCTTCTAAAGCACCTTGCAATGCTAATCCGTTAATTACAGTTGCTAACATGCCCATATGGTCGGCCTGAACACGGTCCATGCCTTGGCTTGCGCCAGAGACACCTCTAAAAATGTTCCCTCCACCTATTACTATTCCTAACTCTACGCCAGCATCAACAATTTCTTTGATGTCTCTTGCATAAGTTTTAAGCTGTTCTCCAGAAATCCCAAATTCTTGGTTGCCCATTAAAGACTCTCCACTTAATTTGAGTAATACGCGTTTGTATTTCATTTTGCATTTTTTGTGAGGTGCTGCAAATATATATAAGAGGGCTATTAGAGAGATATGTAATAATGAAATAATTGACTTTAAATTAAGATGCTTCTTTATTTTTGGCGGTATAGAAAATTTACTTGAAAACAAAGCTATTTAGTAATATTGGTTATCTGGCCTTAGCTCAAATAGGGACATACCTCCTGCCATTAATTACCATCCCATATATCTCTCGAACCGTTGGAGTAAGCAATTATGGTTTAATTGAGTATGCCACTGTTGCTATGCTCTATTTTATTTCTATTGTAGAGTTTAGTTTTAACACGACATCTACTCGAAAAATAGCTGCCAATCGGAATAACTTTAAGAAAATATCCCTCATTTATTCTTCAGCACTATTTGCTCGACTGTTCTTTCTTCTAATTAGTACGATCATATTTGCTGCTTGTTTGTTTTTAATTCCAGAATTTAAAAGCCAATATAAACTTATGATCCTTGCCTATCCTGTGGTTTTAGGTTGGGCTGTTTACCCTTTGTTTTTATTTCAGGGTCTTCAAGAGTTAAAGGTTATAGCATTTGGGAATTTGAGTTTAAAAGTGCTGGCTACAATTTTAATCTTCATAGTAATTAATGATGAAGCAGACTTTATTTATGTAGCAGCAATCAATGGAGGTGCACAACTTCTTATCAGTTTAGGGATTTTAATTTATGTTCCCTACAAGTTCAAAGAAGTCAAACTTTTCTGGCCCTCATGGCGCCCTATTAAGGCTTCTATTTATGAAGGACGATTCATTTTTACCTCTGACTTCTTTAATAAGGTTTATGCCATGGGTTCTGTATTTATTGCTGGGTTTTATGTTAGTCCTGCAAGTTTAGGATTGTACGCTGCAGGTATGAAATTAATAATAGTAGGTAAAAGTTTCATTTTTCAACCCTTGTTAGGAGCGCTTTTTCCTCATTTAAATGAAAAATTTAAAGAGAGTAAAGAAGGTTTTTTGAAGCAGTTAAGAAAAACTCTACTCATACTGCTGGCCGTTACAGGAACAGCTTCGACAACATTGATGCTGTTTTCAGAGTTTTTTATTAATCTAATTTTTGGCAATGAGTATTCCGGTGCAGCTCATCTTTTATTCATTATGGCACCAATTTTAACTCTCTCAAGTTTTGTTCATATTTACCTTTATCAAGGTGTCTTGACCTATAAAAAAGATAAAATATATTTGGGAATAATTGTGCTTGGAGGATTGGTTACACTACTGTTGAATGTGCTATTCATTCCCAAATATGGAGTGACTGGTGCGGCCTATATTAGACTAATAGGGGAGGCTTTCTTAGCCATAGTTTCGTTCATTGCATTTCAAAGAATTAAGCAAAAAGAAATGCTGAAACCATGATAGTGACGGACAAAAATATTATTTGTTTTCCAACGGTTCCATGGAATCACAATTGGGAACGTCAACACGAGTTTATTTATTTCCTAGCTTCTATCACAACTGGTAAAGTTATTATTCATCAACCTTACGGGATGATTAATCACAATCTAAAAACCATTTACAATAAGTTTAAAACAATCGGAAATTCATTAGCTATTTCTAAGGAAGAGCAAAAGAACCCTACACTCCCAAACATGGAGTTTGTACAAACAAAATTTATCCCTCGGCATCACAATACGTCTATAGATAAGCTTAATGCCAGGCTTATTGAAAAAGCTACTCCTGTTAAATTTGAAGATTCTATTGTATATGCAACTTATATCAACAGTTTTACATTTAGTTTATTCAAAAAAGGTAGTATTAAAATTCTGGATTTGGCTGCTAGAAGACAAACCTTACATGAGCTATCATCGGCTTTTAAAAGCTTAGAAAAAGAAGTGGTTAAGAGTGCAGATGTTGTTTTTGCCGATAATGTAATGACGATAAAAGATTATCAAGAATTAAACACGAATATTTTCCATCTCCCACAAGGCGTTAATCCAGATAGGTTTAATAAACCTTTAAAGCACGAATTGATGCATTGGAGAGAGGGCTACAAGACGGTAGTAGGCTACGCTGGTTCTGACATCGTTATGGACTATAAATTGCTTCACACATTTATTTCACAAAACAGTACTGTGCTTTTCTTGTTTGTTGGAGCTTTGCAACGTGAAGAAAGCAAAGCGCTTTTGAAATATGCAAACGTTCGTTTTACAGGAAAAATAAATTACAATGAACTAGGTGATTACTATGCTTTATTTGATGTTGGTTTAATTCCCTATTTGTTAAACGATAGAACGAGTGGTGTTTTTCCAACAAAACTATTTGAGTATTTAGCAGCGGAAAAACCTGTTTTGAGTACAGCTTTGCCAGATTTATTAGAGTATGAAGAGGGTTTTATTACCATTATAGATGAAAATAATTGTACTCAAAAGTTAGCGAATACGCTTACTTCCGCAGTTGACAAGAAGAGTTTAGAAAATTTTGTAACGGAGAATACTTGGGATAAGCGGTTTGAATTTATTTTAAGCAAAAGTTTTCAGGTAACATTGCACAACAATGGAAGTGAAAAATCTTCCCAAGAAAATTAATCAACTATTTTGAAAATTCTATTTATTACTCCATCTCTTTATCCAACTGGACCCGTAAAGGTTTTTTTAACTTTAGCTACACGGCTAAGAGAAAAGGGGCAGGAAGTTTTTTTCTGGTATTTTGATGAATTGGAAAATGTAAATGACGAAAGAGGTGAGAAAATTCAGTTTAATAAATTCAAAGATGCGTCAGGATTTGACATAGTTCAATCCGTAGGTTTAAGACCCGATTTGTACGTTAGAAGATTTCATAAGAAATTTAAATGCCCTACCGTTACCACAATGGAGAATTATGTTGAGGAAGATTTGAAGTTTGAATATAACACAATCATCTCGAAGTTTTTTTCACCCGTTTGGAAGTTTGGTACAAAAAAAGCATGATGGATTTGTAACTCTTCAAAATCATATGAAAGATTATTATAACAGAAAGTGGGGAGTTAAAAGCTCAGACGTTATTGCAAATTGCAGTGAAGTAAAAGTAGAGCCTGCAATAAAGAATATTGAAAATCGAATATTAGAACATAAAAGAACCAATATTCTTTTAGGGTCAATAGGCTATGTAACAGAAAGAAAGGGATTGCGGCAAGTAGTAAAGCTATTAAATCTACGAGAAGATTTTTATTGGGTTCATTTTGGAGGTGGTAAATCATTAGAATCAACAAAAAAAATGGCTAATGATTTGGGGGTTGAAGAAAGAGTGCTTTTTTTAGGTAAAGTTCCCAATGCAAGTTCATATTTGAAATTGTTAGATGTGTTTGTGATGCCTTCTTACTCTGAGGGAATGCCATTGTCAATGCTCGAGGCCGTAATGCAAAAAATTCCGTGTGTTTCAACAAATATTGATCTTTTCAAGTCTATTTTCAGCAACGAAGAATCGGGTCAGTTTGAGCCTGATAACATAGAAATGTTTAGTGAAGAAATAGATAGAGTTTTAGAATCGAAAAAATCATTTATCGAAAAAAGCTTTTTGAAATACAACAATGAATATTCTCCAGATGTCGTATCTAACAAATACATTGAATTATACAAAAGGTTAATAAATGAACAAAAATAATTCCGACATCCCGTTCAGTGTTATTATGCCAGTTTATGAAGGTGATGTTCCTTCTCATTTTAGTGATGCAATTGAAAGTGTAAATACGCAAACTCTAAAAGCGAATGAAGTTATTATCATCAAAGACGGACCTTTGTCCTCAGAATTAAATTCGGTTTTAAATGTTTGGAAGGACAGAATGCCTGAATTAAATGTTTTGGCGCTTCCAATGAATGTTGGGCTTTCTTCAGCTTTAAATGCAGGGATTGACGCGGCAAAACATGAATGGCTGGCGCGAATGGATGCGGATGACATTTGTAGAAAAGATCGTTTCGAAAAGCAAATAGCTCTTATTAAAGCAAATCCAGAATTATCAATTTTAGGTTCATGGATAACGGAGTTTGATGAAAACATGGCAAAGGAAATTGCCGTGCGGAAACTTCCTGAAACGCACAATGAAATACTGAAATATGCACAATGGCGCTGTCCTTTTAATCACATGACTGTGATGTATAAAAAGTCTGCTCTTCAGAAACTAGGTATGTACAAAAATTATGGTGCTGTAGGAGATGACTATGAATTATGGGCTCGCTTTCTGATGAATGGCTATAAAAGTGCAAATATCCAAGAGACTTTAGTAGATGCGAGAACCGGTGTGGATTTTTTCGGGAGTCGAAGACGCGGATTGAAATATTTCAAGAATGAAGTTCGAGAAATTAATGACTTGTATAAATTGGGTTTAATTAACCCAATTCAATATAGTTTTCATTTTTCAGTGAAGGCAATTGTGAGGTTTTCGCCTCCATTTGTAGTCAAATTGATATACAAGGGAATTAGAAAAACGTCCTAGTTTAGTTTCTCCTGAATTATATTAAATACCTCTTGGCTTCCATTTTTTATATCTCCTGTCCAGAAGCGATCTGCAATTAATTTGCCATCAACACCATACTTATGGATGTCTGATAACGCTCTTTCAAAATCAGTGTAAGATTCGATGCTTTTTTCAAAGGTTATTTCCTTATAATCGAAATATGTGCCACGAGAATTCTTGTTATATTCTTCTAAATCTGGTGAGTAGAACAATATAGGTTTGTGCAAAGCTGAATAGTCGTTGTAAATGGAAGAGTAATCTGTAATGAGTCCTGAGGTGAATTTCAAAAGAGGGTAAACATCTTGATTATTATCAATCAATTGAATATTTGATAACCCTTTAAAAGGATTGAGTTCCTTTTGTGCCGTATTGGGATGTAACTTAAAAGCCAATAGTAAATTTAGAGATTTGCAAAGATCATTTAGTTTTTCTGGATAAGGAAAAGCACTTTGTAAAAAATTTGTGCTGTTATCCCTAAATGTTGGCATATAAATGAGCACTTGATTAAAGCTTTCCCAGCTTTCAGGTTTTATTAATTTATTATCCCAAAAAGGCTCTAACCTTGGATAACCAGCAATAAATGTTTGGCTTTTTTTAATTCTAAATGCTTTAGAAAATAGGCCTCTTACTTCTTCTGATGTCGCTAATACATTAATCGATTTATCATAAACATATGGGGCTTTTAGTCGTGCCATAATGTTTTGGACAATTCCTCTGGGATTATAAATTTTTTGGAGAGGACCAGAGTCAATATCATGTTCGATTTTTTTCATCGGTATACCATGCCACAAGTTGATTTTTAGGGCACTCCTACTTGTCCACATAATGACATCCGAGATATAGCTATTGAAAATAAATGTAGAAGCTCCAGTTCCACTTTACGACTTTGATGCAACCGATTTCTTATACACCATGAACTTTGTAGGAATGGTGACTGTAGATGATAAGCGATCAAGAGATGAGAATGACATTCTGTTTGCATATGTAGGTGAAGA
>UPTG01000214.1_pt1 | contig 50527 bp, 58 predicted proteins | sample 2160121 | NCBI WGS metagenome assembly UPTG01 (sample SAMN06266255, study PRJEB28933) | marine metagenome | isolation source: Columbia River Estuary | place: USA:Columbia River Estuary, USA | collected 2014-07-27 | reverse complement strand
CCAAGGTTTGCGCGGAAATATGGGGTGGAGAATTTCTGGCATTCGATGCAATCGATAATGCGCCTGAAGAGCGAGAGCGCGGTATTACGATTGCGACATCGCACGTTGAGTACGATTCGCCGATTCGTCACTATGCCCACGTTGACTGTCCAGGACACGCTGACTATGTGAAGAACATGATCACCGGTGCTGCACAGATGGACGGTGCGATATTGGTCGTATCTGCAGCTGATGGCCCCATGCCACAGACACGAGAGCACATTCTGCTGTCATTGCAGGTTGGTGTTCCTTACATCGTGGTATTCATGAACAAAGCGGACATGGTTGATGACGAAGAGCTGCTTGAGCTTGTCGACATGGAAATCCGTGAATTGCTTGATGCTTACGAGTTTCCGGGTGATGACACGCCAATTATTGTTGGTAGTGCACTTAAGGCTCTGGAAGGCGACACATCAGACATTGGTGTACCCGCGGTACAGAAGCTGGTTGAAACGCTGGACTCCTATATTCCTGAGCCCGAGCGAGCGATTGACAAGCCATTCCTGATGCCGATTGAGGACGTTTTCTCAATATCTGGTCGAGGCACGGTTGTGACGGGTCGAATTGGTCGAGGTATCGTTAAAGTTGGTGACGAGATTGAGATTGTGGGTGTTAAAGACACAGCCAAGACGACTTGTACGGGTGTTGAGATGTTCCGTAAGCTGCTTGACGAAGGTCGCGCAGGCGAGAACGTGGGTGTTCTTCTTCGAGGCACGAAGCGAGAAGAAGTAGAACGTGGTCAGGTGCTTGCACAGCCAGGTTCAATTACACCGCACACGAAGTTTGAAGGTGAAGTTTACGTCCTGAGCAAAGATGAAGGTGGACGACACACGCCATTCTTCAAGGGATACAAGCCTCAGTTTTTCTTTGAGACAACCGATGTGACGGGTTCATGTGAGTTACCTGAAGGTATTGAGATGGTTATGCCTGGTGACAACGTGAACATGAACGTTGAACTTATTGCACCGATTGCGATGGAAGATGGTCAGCGATTTGCGATTCGAGAAGGCGGCCGAACAGTGGGCGCTGGTGTTGTTGTTAAGATCCACGAGTAAGACCTGATATCTAGGGTTGGTTTGGCCGGAAACAGAGCGCCCGTTGGGCGCTCGACTCAGCGAACGCAGGCCGAGGGGCCGCGAGCGGCGGGGTAATGCGCTTCCCCGAGTTTCTGTGGGTTGTACGGCAAATGCTTCGTGAGAGTTAAGCGTTTGCCACTATTCCAGCTCCTTGATCCAAATAACCTAACTAATTACGAAAATCACTTGAAAAGCCGGTGGCTACTCTATAGTATTCGCGTCCTGAAATTTGATCTTACAGGGCCTCGATAGGAGGTCAATGGCTGCCAAATTCGCCGGTTAAGACAGAGTTAGCTCGGTAAAGGCAGAAATTTTTGAAGCACCATATCTCAAATGAGATTTGGGGCATTTCTTTACGTCAAGTTTCAGTGAACAGCGTGATTTACTAGTAAAACGCGATGACTATTTATGGTCCTTTAAGGACTGGTACCGAAATCCGGGAGACGGGTTGAATGCAAAACCAGAGAATTAGAATTCGATTAAAGGCCTTCGATCATCGCCTTATCGATATCTCGACTCAGGAAATCGTGAACACAGCCAAGCGCACTGGTGCGCAGGTTCGAGGTCCGATTCCCTTACCAACAAGAATTGAGAAATTTACCGTTCTCATCTCACCTCACGTCGATAAAGACGCGCGAGATCAATATGAGATCCGAACTCACAAACGTCTGCTCGACATCGTAGAGCCCACAGAAAAAACTGTGGACGCGCTGACCAAGCTCAACTTGGCTGCGGGCGTTGAAGTACAGATTAACCTGGCTTAAGGGAGCGAACATGGCTATTGGCATAGTTGGCGTTAAAAAAGGTATGACACGAGTCTTCTCTGAAGACGGCGCGTCACTCCCAGTGACCGTAATTGAAGTTACGCCAAATCGCGTAGTTCAGCGCAAGACCGCTGACTCCGATGGATATGAAGCGATACAGGTTGCATTCGGTTCTATAAAGGCATCGAAGGTATCAAAAGCGGTTGCAGGACATTACAGCAAATCAGAGCAAGAAGCTGGCCGCGGTTTGTGTGAATTTAGATGCGAGACAGATGACGAGTTTGCCGTAGGCGACTCGATTTCAGTTGATCGTTTTGAAGTCGGGCAGAAAATTGACGTTACGGGTCAATCAAAAGGTAAGGGGTTCGCCGGAGTCGTTAAGCGTTACAACTTCCAAATGCAAGACGCAACCCACGGTAACTCAATATCACACCGTGCACCTGGTTCTATTGGTCAATGCCAGAGCCCAGGTCGCGTATTCAAGGGTAAGAAGATGGCAGGCCACATGGGCGCTGTGCAGGTAACTTCTCAAACGCTTGAAGTAGTTAGAGTCGATCAGGAAAACAATCTGTTGCTAGTTAAAGGCGCAGTACCCGGGGCGAAAGGTGGTGACGTTATCGTCAAGCCTTCCGTTAAAGCCCGGTAATAATTGGAGTTGGAAGCTTGAATCTCAATATTTCAGAACCAGGCAAAGGTGTTTCAGAACGAGCGGTAGACGTTTCTGAAGCGACATTCGGACGTCAGTACAATGAGGCGTTGGTTCATCAGGTGGTTGTCGCCTACATGGCTGGTGCTCGTCAGGGTACCCGAGCACAAAAAACACGCTCAGAAGTCAATGGCGGCGGTCGTAAGCCATTCCGTCAAAAGGGCACGGGCCGAGCGCGAGCCGGTACCATTCGAAGCCCGATTTGGCGTGGAGGCGGTGTCACATTCGCGAACAAGACCCAAGACTTTAGTCAAAAGGTCAATCGTAAAATGTACCGCGGGGCGATGCAGTCTATTCTTTCCGAGCTTATCAGGCAGGATCGTATGATTGTCACCGAAGACTTCTCAGTTGACGCACCGAAGACTAAGCAGGTGCTAGCGCGACTTAAAGAGCTGGAGTTGGATAACGTACTGATTGTCGTCGAAGAAGTTGACGAAAATCTATATTTGGCTGCCAGAAATCTTCGAAATATCGATGTCATTGATGTGCAGGGTGTCAACCCCGTCAATTTGATTGGTTTCGACAAGGTGCTTTTTACTGTTGGCGCACTTAAGAAAGCTGAGGAGTTGCTGTCGTGAATGAAGAACGCATGTACAAGGTTATTTTAGGCGCTCATATTTCTGAGAAAGCGACGGTGATTGCTGATGAGTCTAATCAGGTAACGCTCAAAGTTTCTCCAGATGCAACGCGTCCCGAGATTCGACAAGCGGTTGAAAAGATCTATAACGTTAAAGTAGAGAACGTCACTGTCCTTAATGTGAAAGGTAAGGTCAAAAGGAATATGCGCGGTACAAGTCGCAAGCCCAGCTGGAAGAAGGCGTATGTCCGTCTGGCTGAAGGTCATGACATCGATTTCGCAGACGCCTAGGTAATTGATACCGATCGATTGATCGTTAATGTTAAAAATTGATTGAATAACGAGTTTATAAAATGCCAGTCGTAAAAGCTAAACCAACATCACCGGGTCGACGTTTCGTCGTCAAGGTCGTGAACCCTGAATTGTATCGGGGTGAGGCCTACAAGCCGCTATTGGAAAAGAAGTCCAAGTCCGGCGGGCGCAACAATAATGGTCGCATTACTACTCGCCACGTAGGTGGTGGACATAAACAAAAGTATCGCGTCATTGACTTTAAGCGCAACAAAGATGGCATCAAAGCAACAGTTGAAACAATAGAGTACGACCCAAACAGAACAGCGAACATCGCCCTCCTTAAATATGCCGACGGTGAAAGAAGATATATTATTGCGCCACGTAATGTATCAGTCGGTGACACCATACAATCCGGTACAGACGCACCTATCCGCGCAGGCAACAGCATGCCATTGCGTAACATTCCAATGGGTAGTGTGATTCATTGTATCGAGCTTAAGCCCGGAAAAGGCGCTCAGCTCATACGAAGCGCAGGCACCTCCTGTCAGTTGGTGGCGAAGGAAGGTCCTTACGTGACACTACGATTGCGATCAGGTGAGATGAGAAAAGTACTTGCCGATTGTCGCGGAACGCTGGGCGAAGTGAGTAATTCCGAACACAATTTGCGCTCATTAGGCAAAGCTGGTGCCAAGCGTTGGAGAGGTGTTCGCCCAACGGTTCGTGGTGTTGTCATGAACCCGGTTGATCACCCGCATGGTGGTGGTGAAGGTAAGACTTCTGGTGGTCGTCATCCAGTAAGTCCATGGGGTATGCCTACAAAGGGATACAAGACCAGAAAGAACAAACGAACAGACAAGATGATTGTGCGTCGTAGACGTTCAAATCGTTAGGAGATAGCTAGTGCCACGTAGTCTTAAGAAAGGCCCTTTTGTAGATTTGCACCTAGTGCAGAAAGTGCAAAAGTCAGTTGAGTCAAACGATAAGCGACCTATCAAAACTTGGTCTCGACGTTCGATGATCACACCTGATTTTGTTGGTTTGACAATCCAGGTGCACAACGGCAGACAACATATTCCCGTGTTCGTTACTGAGGACATGGTTGGTCACAAGTTGGGCGAATTTGCATTAACACGTACTTTCCGCGGTCATGCCGCAGATAAGAAAGCCCGCCGATAAGCTGGCAGGGTAGGGGATTTACGATGGAAGTAGCGGCGAAATTAAAAGGCGCGAGAATTTCAGCACAAAAAGCTAGGTTGGTAGCGGATCAAATCCGCGGCAGATCGGTAGGTGAAGCGCTGGATATATTGAATTTCAGCACCAAGAAGGGTGCGCATTTGGTTCGTAAGCTGCTTGAGTCTGCGATTGCCAATGCAGAGCATAATGAAGGCGCAGACGTAGATGAATTGTCAGTCGCGACCATTTATGTTGACGAAGGTATGACAATGAAAAGAATTAAGCCTCGCGCAAAAGGGCGAGCAGACAGAATTCTTAAGCGATCATGCCACATTACACTTGCTGTCGCTGATCAGTAAGTAAAGACGCAGACAGGTTACCAGGAGACCAAAATGGGTCAAAAAGTACATCCCACAGGAATGCGATTAGGGATTGTTAAGGATCACACTTCGATCTGGTATGCGGACGGTCCCGCATATGCGGACAAGTTACATACCGATTTAATCGTGCGAGAGTACATCCAAAAGCGACTAGCGCAAGCGTCAGTGAGCCGAATTGAAATTGAACGGCCCGCTCAAACAGCAAGAATTACTATCCACACTGCGCGTCCTGGCATTGTGATTGGGAAGAAAGGCGAAGATGTTGAGAGACTGCGCCGTGAATTAACCAAGATGATGGGTGTTCCAGTGCACGTCAACATCGAAGAGATCAGAAAGCCTGAGCTGGATGCTTACCTTGTTGCACAAAACGTGGCGCAACAGTTGGAACGTCGAGTTCAGTTCAGAAGAGCGATGAAGCGAGTGATGCAAAATGCAATGCGTCTAGGTGCCGAAGGTATCAAGGTGCGTGTAGCCGGCCGACTCGGTGGTGCAGAAATCGCGCGAGCTGAAAATTATCATGAAGGGCGAGTGCCACTGCATACATTGAGAGCAGATATTGACTACGCTACAGCTGAAGCATTGACCACCTACGGCATACTTGGTGTCAAGGTGTGGATATTCAAAGGTGAAGTAATAGGTAGTCGTGAAGACACTGAACAGCAAACTAACGTTCAAAGTTTTGGATAGAGATTTTCGGATAAGAACTCATGTTACAACCAAAAAGAACAAAATTTAGGAAGATGCAAAAAGGCCGTAATCGCGGTCTTGCACATCGCGGCAGCTCAGTTAGCTTCGGGGAATATGGCCTCAAGTCAACGGAGCGTGGTCGATTAACGGCGCGTCAGATAGAAGCTGGTCGTCGGGCAATGACTCGCCGAGTGAAACGAGGTGGCCAGATTTGGATCAGGGTTTTCCCGGACAAGCCAATTACCAAAAAGCCTCTGGAAGTGCGACAGGGTAAAGGTAAGGGTAATGTCGAATATTGGATAGCCCAGATCAAACCAGGAAAAATGTTGTATGAAATGGAAGGTGTGAGTGAAGAAGTTGCACGTGATGCATTCAGACTCGCTGCAGCAAAGCTTCCTTTCAAGACAACTTTTGTTAAACGAACGGTAATGTGATCGAACTAGGATACTCAACCTCCATTAGTTAAGTATCTTTGGATAAGAAATATGAAAGCATCAGAACTAAGAGAAAAGTCAGTCGACGATCTGCAGCAAAGCCTTGTGGCATTACTGAAAGATCAGTTCACTTATCGTATGCAACATTCGACGGGCCAATTGGGTCAATCGCATTTGTTGAAGGGTGTCTCAAGAGACATTGCGAGAGTAAAGACTGTGATAGCTGAGAAAAACAGGATAAGTGAATGAGTGATTCAAACTTAGCAAGAACCGCCAGTGGTACTGTCGTCAGCAACAAGATGGACAAGACAATCACTGTGATGGTTGAGCGTCGGGTTAAGCACCCGCTGTATGGCAAGTATATAAAACGCTCAAACAAGATCCACGCGCATGACCCGGATAACCAGTGTCAGGAAGGCGATCTTGTAACAATAGAAGAAACTCGACCCATTTCGAAAACGAAAACTTGGAAGTTGAGTACCGTAGATCGTAAAGCAACGATTATTTAAAGAACCTGTTGCTGAGATTTTTCAGTAATAGTCGAAGGGCAGGCGGAGTAATACATGATTCAGACGCAAACTTATTTGGATATCGCAGATAACAGTGGTGCACGGCGCGTAATGTGCATCAAGGTGCTTGGCGGTTCCAAGCGTCGATACGCTGGAGTGGGTGACATTATTAAGGTCACAGTCAAGGAAGCGATTCCAAGAGGCAGGGTCAAGAAAGGCCAGGTGCTTGACGCTGTTGTGGTCAGAACGCGCAAGGGTGTAAGAAGACCAGATGGTTCCCTGATACGTTTTGATGGTAATGCTGCCGTGTTGTTGAATGCTCAGAAGCAACCAATTGGAACGCGTATCTTTGGGCCAGTGACTAGAGAGCTGAGAAACGACAAGTTTATGAGAATCGTTTCTCTGGCGCCGGAAGTACTTTAATAGAAGTTCGAGTTTGGAATAGATGTTCGAGTTTGGACAAAGCGTTAGGTTAAGGTAAGAACAATGCAAAAAATTAAAAGAGATGATGAAGTTATCGTTCTTACTGGACGAGACAAGGGCAAGCGAGGTTCAGTGACCCGCTTACGTGATGACGGTCGTTTATACGTTTCTGGTGTAAACATGGTTAAGCGTCACACGAAGGGGAATCCTCAGGCGGGTCAACCCGGAGGAATCATTGAAAAAGAAGCGCCTATTCAGGCTTCAAATATTGCAATCTACAACAATAATACAAACAAAGCTGATCGTGTTGGCTTTAAGACCTTAGACGATGGCAAGAAAGTGCGTGTCTTCAAATCCACCGGTGAAGAAATAGACTAGAGGAAATTGGTATCCGAGAGGGCCAGTTGGTTAAGTAAAGATGGCAGACCTAAAAGCAGTTTACGAAAATGAATTGAAAGACAAGCTCAAAGAAGAGCTTGGCCTTGATAATGTCATGGAGATACCACGCATCACTAAGATCACACTAAACATGGGTGTGGGTGAAGCAATTGGTGACCGAAAGCAGTTGGACAGTGCCGTAGCTGACATGGAAGCTATCGCGGGGCAAAAAGCTGTGATCAATGTTGCCCGGAAATCAATCGCTGGTTTCAAGGTGCGGGAAGATTATCCCATTGGTTGCAAGGTGACTTTGAGAAAGGCGCGAATGTACGAGTTCCTCGATCGTCTAATCAACATCTCAATTCCTCGTCAAAGAGACTTTAGAGGTATCAGCCCTAAATCTTTTGATGGGCGCGGTAATTTTGCGATGGGGCTGACTGAACAGATCGTTTTCCCAGAAATTAATTACGACAAGATTGATAAAATACGTGGTATGGATATCAGTATTGTAACAACAGCAAAAACTGATGATCAGGGTCGGGCGCTATTGAGAGCCTTTAACTTCCCTTTCAGAAACGCTGGTTAAAGCAATAAAGCGCTAAAAGAGACCTAACAGAGAAGAGAAGGTATGGCTAAACAATCAATGATTAATCGCGAGAAGAAGCGCGCAAAGGTTGTCGAGAAATATGCGGCAAAGCGAGCAGCACTAAAAGCGATAATTGCTGACGTTAACGCGTCAGATGATGACCGATGGGACGCGCAATTGAAATTGCAGGCACAACCCCGTGACGCGAGCCCGGTACGTCAAATGCGAAGATGCAGTTTGACCGGCAGACCGCACGCGGTTTACCGAAGGTTTGGTCTCTCTCGCACAAAATTAAGAGAAGCAGCTATGCGCGGTGACGTGCCTGGCCTCGTGAAGTCCAGCTGGTAAGCAGGAAGGTTTGATATTATGACAATGCAAGATCCTTTATCGGATATGTTGACCCGGGTTCGAAACGCACAAACAGCGAAAATCGAATCTGTAGACATGCCCTACTCGGGCACCAAGTTGGCGATCGCAGAAGTGCTGAAACAAGAAGGCTACATCAGTGACTTCAGTGTTGATGACGCAGTAAAGCGAACGCTCTCAATTGAATTGAAGTACCACGAAGGCAGACCAGTCATCGAGGAGATCAAGCGATTGAGTCGACCTGGTTTGAGGCAGTACAAAGGCAAAGATGAAATACCCACGGTCCGAAGTGGTCTTGGAATCATCATTTTGTCTACTAACAAAGGTTTGATGACTGATCGTGCAGCAAGGGCTGCAGGTGTTGGCGGCGAACTGCTTTGCTCAGTTTTTTAGAGCTGTTTTATTGTTTAGATTGAAGAGTTTAGTTTGTAGCACAAGATTATTGGAAGACCCGCGACAATAATGGGTCACGTAAGGTTGAAATTGATATGTCACGAATAGCAAACAGTCCGGTCTCAGTACCAGAAGGTGTTGAGATTACGCTGAATGACAAAGAGTTGAGTGTAAAAGGTAGCAAAGGAAATCTTTCGCTGACCATCCACGAATTAGTGGAATTGAAACACGAAGACGGTCAGATGAAACTGGCGGCGACTAAAAGTAGTAAACAGTCGGGCGCCTTGGCTGGCACATTCAGAGCACTGGTATCCAATATGGTTACTGGTGTAACTACTGGTTTTCAAAAAGAGCTACAGCTCATCGGTGTTGGTTATAGAGCGCAGGCACAAGGGAAGAACCTAAACCTCAGCCTTGGATTCTCTCACCCGGTTGTTTACGAGGTGCCAGAAGGCATTGAAATTGAAACGCCGTCGCAGACTCAAGTGATTGTCAGAGGTATCGACAAAAGATTGGTTGGACAGGTTGCAGCTGATATCAGAGCCTATCGACCACCAGAACCTTACAAAGGCAAGGGTGTTCGTTATGTTGACGAGTACGTCAAGCGTAAGGAAGCCAAGAAAAAATAGTGGTTAGGATGGTTAGTCGTTTCTAACCGTAAAACATTGAGGCGACTCAAGCGGAGCCGACTTAATTAGAGGATATTATGAGCAAGAAGAATGACGCTCGACTAAGAAGAGCAAGACGAAGCAGGAAGCATATGCAAAAGCTGGAGGTCTCCAGGCTATGTGTATACAGATCACCTCGTCATATATACGCGCAGGTTATTTCACCAAATGGTGATCTGATTCAGGCATCGGCATCCACTTTGGATAAGTCTATGCGTGACGGGGCGACCGGTAATGTAAGTAGTGCGGGCGAAGTAGGCAAGTTGATCGCTGAACGTGCGAAAGCAGCAGGCATCGAGAAAGTTGCTTTTGATCGGTCGGGCTATAAGTACCACGGTAGAGTAAAAGCGTTAGCAGAAGCAGCCCGCGAAGGTGGTTTGCAGTTCTAGCAGTTTAGAGGATTAATAATGGCGTTTCACGACCAAGATAACGAAGAAGGTATCCAGGAAAAACTGGTACAGGTAAACCGAGTAGCCAAAGTTGTTAAAGGTGGCCGCATATTCGGTTTTACTGCTCTGACAGTAGTTGGCGATGGCAATGGCCGGGTTGGCTTTGGTAGAGGTAAAGCGAGAGAAGTACCTTTGGCGATACAAAAGGCAATGGAATCCGCGCGTCATAACATGATCCAGATTGATCTTGATGGCACAACGATTCAATACGCGATGACAGCACGACACGGTGCGTCACAAGTCTTCATGCAACCGGCCTCAGAAGGTACGGGTATTATTGCTGGTAAGACAATGCGTGCCGTGTTGGAAGTAGCAGGTGTTCAGAATGTACTCGCCAAGTGCTACGGATCTACGAATCCAGTGAACGTTATTCGGGCCACTTTTAAGGGCCTTCAGGATATGCGTTCTCCAGAGAGTGTTGCGGATAAGCGTGGCATATCACTTGAAGAGATGATGGGCTAGCAAGCAAATGGCAAAAGAAAAGAAAATTAAGGTCACACAGACCAAAAGCACAATAGGACGCCTTAAAAGTCATAAGGCATGTGTCGCGGGTCTCGGGCTCAAAAGAGTTCGGCACTGCGTGGAAGTAATAGATACACCTGCTGTAAGAGGCATGATCAACAAAGTCTCTTACATGGTAAGTGTTGAAGGCGAGTAGGAGTCTTAGCATGCGATTGAATACATTAAAGCCGGCGGCGGGTAGTAAGTCTGCCGCAAAACGAGTCGGTCGGGGCATTGGTAGTGGTTTAGGAAAAACCGGCGGCCGAGGTCACAAAGGACAAAAGTCCAGAACGGGTGGTGGTATTCGCCCCGGTTTTGAAGGCGGTCAGCAGCCACTGCAAATGAGATTGCCGAAATTTGGTTTTAACTCGGCAAAAGCCAGAATCACAGCAGAAGTAACGCTCTCAGAGCTCGCTAAAGTAGAAGCAGACGTGATAGATGTGCAGGCGCTGAAAGATGCCGACATTATCAAAGACAGCATGCAGCGCGCGAAAGTGATGTTGTCTGGTGAAATCAGTAAAGCGGTTACCGTCAAAGGTATCGGTGTTACTAAAGGTGCGCGTGCGGCTATTGAAGCTGCAGGCGGAAAGATAGAAGAGTAAGTAGCGATACATGGCTAAGTCTCCAGCACAAAAATCAAAATCTGAAGCCGCGGGCGCAGGTGTTGGTGGCGGTTTAACAGAACTTCGCCAGAGGCTGATGTATGTCCTCATGGCGATGGTGGTATACCGGATTGGCGGACATATCCCAATTCCAGGTATTGATCCAGAAAGGCTGGCGTCGCTGTTCGAACAAAATCAGGGCGGCATCCTAGACCTGGTGAACATGTTTGGTGGTGGGGCATTAGAGCGCATGAGCATCTTTGCGCTAGGCATTATGCCCTACATCTCGGCATCTATTATTACGCAATTGTTGGTAGCCACTACGCCATCGCTTCAGCAATTGCGCAAAGAAGGTGAGTCTGGTCGGCGCAAAATTTCACAGTACACCCGTTGGGGGACTTTGATCTTAGCGACGGTTCAGGGTTTTGCGATGAGCAGTGGACTAGCCTCTCAAGGGTTGGCTTACAGCGGTACTATTGCATTTCACTTTGTTGCGGTAACTACGCTGGTCACTGGGTCGATGTTTCTTATGTGGCTCGGCGAACAGGTGACAGAACGAGGTGTCGGTAACGGTATCTCGATTATTATTTTTACAGGTATTGTGTCGGGTTTTCCTGGTGCAATTGGCCAATCCTTCGAGCAAGCACGTCAGGGCGAGATTGCGATACTTGGTCTGTTAGGAATTGCTGTGCTGGCGGTTGCGGTTGTTGCATTCGTTGTTTACGTCGAAAGAGGACAGCGAAGAATTACAATCAATTACGCACGTAGGCAGCAGGGAAGGCGAATGTATCAGGCGCAGTCCAGTCATTTGCCGCTGAAGGTGAACATGGCTGGCGTTATTCCTGCGATTTTCGCTAGTAGTTTATTGTTGTTTCCGGCGTCAATTGGACAATGGTTTGGTCAGTCTCCGGGTATGGAGTGGCTGCAGGATCTGAGTCTTCAAATTGCACCGGGGCAGCCGCTAAATATTATTCTGTTTTCAGCTGGGATCATTTTCTTTTGCTTCTGGTATACGGCGATTATGTTTAATCCCAAAGAAGTAGCAGATAACTTGAAAAAATCCGGCGCTTTTATTCCCGGTTATCGCCCAGGAGAGCAGACGGCGAAACACATAGATAGCATTCTGACCAGGCTGACTTTGTTTGGTTCTTTATATATGACAGCAGTATGTTTGTTGCCTCAGCTATTGGTGGTGCAATTTAACGTGACCTTTCAATTGGGCGGAACGGCGCTATTGATTGTGGTAGTGGTAGTAATGGATTTTTGGTCGCAGGTACAAACTCATCTGATGTCGCATCAGTACGAGTCACTGATGAAAAAATCTAACTTGCAGAATTTTGGACGACAGTAGGTCGAACGGAGCAGAAAAATGAAAGTGAGAGCTTCAGTAAAAAAAATGTGTCGGAATTGTCGAGTCATCCGACGTAAAGGGTCTGTCAGAGTAATTTGCACAGAACCAAGACATAAGCAGCGTCAAGGTTAGACGTTTAACAGGAATTTATAGGAGCGTTTAAATGGCTCGTTTAGCCGGAATTAATATTCCCGACAACAAGCATGCAGTGATATCCCTTACTTATATTTTTGGTATAGGTCGTACAACTGCGAAAAAACTTTGTGCTCAAACTGGCGTAAGCCCATCAGCAAAAGTAAGCGACCTGACTGAGGGTGAGCTGGATTTGCTTCGTACAGAGATATCCAACCTGCCGGTTGAAGGCGATCTGCGACGTGAAGTGCAGCTGAATGTGAAACGCCTGTTGGATCTTGGTTGTTACCGCGGCATTCGTCACAGACGCAACCTGCCCCTAAAAGGACAAAGAACTAAAACCAACGCGCGAACCAGGAAAGGTCCAAAGCGACCTATCCGCAAGTAGCGTGTAGAAGTAGTAACAAACGAATCAAATTAAGCGATTTAGATTAATCGTTGTAAACAAAGCGAAGAGACTGAAATGACTGATATGTCTGATACAGAAAACGCAAGCGAGGCAGCAGAAGGCACCTCAACACCAGAGGCTAGTGCTGCGCCGACCCGTAAAAAGGGAAAGCGACAGGTTGTTGATGGTCTGGCGCATATCCATGCATCTTTTAACAACACTATTATCACGATTACTGATAGACAGGGTGGCGCATTGTCATGGGCCACTGCTGGTGGATCTGGTTTCCGAGGTGCTCGAAAAAGCACACCGTTCGCAGCTCAGGTTGCGGCGGAGCGAGCCGGCACAGCAGCACTTGATTATGGCCTGCAAAATGTAGAAGTTTTCGTCAAGGGTCCCGGACCCGGCCGCGATGCAGCCGTACGTGCATTGAACGGTGTTGGATACAAAATCACAAACATTACAGACGTCACCCCTATTCCACATAACGGTTGCCGCCCACCCAAGAAACGTCGGGTGTAATTGAGGAGATAAAGAAATGGCTAGATACCTCGGACCAACATGTAAGCTTGCAAGACGAGAAGGCACTGACCTTTATCTGAAGAGCGGCGTGCGACCGATTGAATCCAAGTGCAAGATTGATACTGCACCGGGACAACATGGTGCCCGTAGAACACGTAATTCTGATTACGCAGTGCAGTTGCGCGAAAAGCAGAAAGTACGTCGTATTTATGGTGTGCTTGAAAAGCAATTCCGAAACTACTACAAGAAAGCCGACCGTCAAAAAGGGGCTACGGGTGAAAACCTGCTTCGCCTGCTCGAAAGACGCTTGGATAACGTTGTCTACCGAATGGGTTTTGGCTCAACAAGAGCAGAATCAAGGCAGCTAGTTTCACACAAGGCAATTTTGGTAAATGGACATGTGACTAACATTCCTTCCTACCAGGTCGCTGCGGGTGACACGATTACGATTCGGGAAAAAGCAAAGAATCAGCTTCGAATTCAGGGTTCTCTCGCAATTGCAGCTAATCGAACCCCGGTAGAATGGGTCGACGTAAACGCTGACAAACTGGAAGGCGTTTATAAAGCTTTCCCTGAGCGCGATGAGCTACCATCAGAGATCAACGAGAATCTAATCGTCGAGCTTTACTCGAAGTAAGTACTGCTTAGCAGCGCCGCACGGGTACTTCGTTATCGGTAGAGCGTTTTAATAGAGTTATAGTCTTTTTAGAAGGTGTATGTATGCCCCATTCGTCACTAGAGTTTTTAACGCCAAAGCATATTCAGGTTGCTCAACTAACCGATACGAGAGCGACAGTTATTCTGGAGCCATTAGAGCGAGGCTTTGGACATACATTGGGTAACGCATTGCGTCGTATCCTGCTGTCTTCAATGCCGGGTTGCGCGATCACAGAAGTAGAAATTAACGGTGTACTCCACGAGTACAGCGCCATGGAAGGCGTTCAGGAAGACGTAATTGAAGTACTGCTCAACTTAAAAGGTGTAGCGATTAAGTTGAATGCAACTGACGAGTCGGAACTCACGCTTGAGAAAGAAGGTCCCGGCGTTGTCACGGCTGCTGATTTTCAGGTTGACCACGACATCGAAATTGCTAACCCTGATCATGTCATCGCGACGCTCAACGAAAGTGGCAAATTGAACCTCCGTGTGAAAGTTGACCGAGGCCGAGGCTACGAGCCCGCTGATATTCGTGCAAGTGATGAAGAGCAGGAACGAGTGATCGGCAGTTTGTTGATCGATGCATCCTACAGCCCCGTTCGCAGAGTGGCATATAAAGTTGATAGTGCGCGTGTCGAGCAGCGAACTGACCTCGATAAACTTGTCATTGATCTCGAAACCAATGGCACGATTGATCCTGAAGAGGCCATTCGTCGTGCGGCGACAATTCTGCAACAACAGGTTGCTGTATTTGTTGACCTGCAAAGTGAAAGTGAGCCAGAAGTTGAAGAGCAGGAAGACGAAATTGATCCAATCTTGCTGCGACCGGTTGATGACCTTGAACTCACCGTTCGTTCCGCTAACTGTTTGAAGGCCGAAAACATTTATTACATCGGTGATCTCATTCGAAGAACAGAAGTTGAGCTGCTGAAAACGCCAAATCTCGGCAAGAAGTCGCTGACCGAAATAAAAGACGTGCTTGCTTCAAGAGGCTTATCCTTAGGTATGCGCCTGGAAAACTGGCCACCCTCAAGCTTACGTGGCGACGACCGCGTGCTTGGCTAAGCACGAACAGAGGGTTGAACCAGACAATAGGGTTCAAAAGCGAGTTGTCTGGTCCGTGTGAGACATCTTAATAGTAAGTCATAAAACATAGAAAGATTTAGGAAGTATCAAAATGCGCCATAGAAAAAGTGGTAGGCAGTTAAATCGGAATTCATCGCACAGGAAAGCCATGTTCAGAAATATGGCATGCTCTCTGTTTGAGCATGAAGTCATTAAGACTACCTTACCGAAAGCGAAGGAACTGAAAAAAGTCGCTGAGCCTCTCATCACCCTGGCCAAAAGCGATTCCGTAGCCAACCGTCGACTTGCGTTCTCCAGAACGGGTAACAAGGATGCTGTTGGAAAGTTGTTTGCTGAACTAGGACCTAGGTACCAGGAACGGCCCGGTGGATACACGCGTATTCTCAAGTGTGGCTTTAGAGCTGGTGATGCAGCGCCGATGGCATATATCGAATTAGTTGATCGCCCAATCCCCGAAGACCTTGACGACGACCTCGAGGACGACGACGAAGAGTAGTCTTCACGCTCATTTCAATAAACCCTGTTTGCCCAAAATCAGATTAGCCTGTTGCGGACAATGATGGTTGCTACTTGAGCCCGAGTGTTTAGTTTTAATGTTTAAGCGCACTGAAGGTCGTACATAAAAGGTTGTATATAAAAGGTTGGGTAATCCCAGCCTTTTTTTTTGTAACTCACTATAGCGGTGAGTGTTTAATTGATAATTTTAGAGTGGAGATTTCCATGCATCAGTCATTTAATCCAACCGTTAGAACATTGATGGGCCCGGGCCCTTCCGACGTCAACCCAAGAATCTTGGTTGCGATGTCTAAGCCGACCATTGGGCATTTGGATCCTGAGTTTATTCGTCTCATGGATGAAATAAAGGCGATGCTACAGGCTACCTTTCAGACTAAAAACGAACTTACTATTCCTGTCTCAGCTCCTGGCTCGGCTGGCATGGAAACCTGCTTTGTTAATTTGGTGGAACCTGGTGACAAGGTGATCGTTTGTCAGAACGGTGTTTTCGGCGGCAGGATGGCCGACAATGTGAAACGCTTCGGTGGTGAAGTTGTGCTGGTGGAAGACGAGTGGGGACGGGCGGTAGATCCACAGAAACTTGAAGACGCATTGACGCAGCACCCCGATACAAAAATTGTTGCTTTTGTTCATGCAGAGACATCGACCGGCGTGCAATCAAATGCTGCAGCACTCTGCGCATTGGCACGGGCGAGGGATTGCCTGACAATTGTCGACTGTGTCACTTCGCTTGGTGGCACAGAAGTGAACCTTGATGTCTGGGGTGCGGACGCAGCCTATAGTGGCACTCAAAAGTGTTTGTCCTGTGCACCCGGACTTTCACCAATAAGCCTGAGCGAGCGAGCAGTTTCAGCCATTAAGAATAGAACAACCCCTGTGGCCTCATGGTTCCTTGATCTCAATCTTGTGATGGGCTACTGGGGCGAGGGACAGAAACGAGCATACCATCATACTGCGCCGGTGAATGCCTTGTATGGCTTGCATGAGGCGCTCGTCATTCTGGAAGAAGAGACATTGGCGGTAAGCTGGGAAAGACATCAGCGAAACCATAGGGCGCTCAAAGCAGGCCTTGAGGCGATGGGATTGTCTTTTATTGTGCCAGAAGATGAGCGACTGCCTCAGTTAAATGCCGTGACGATTCCAGAGGGCGTTGACGAAGCGCAGGTGCGTCAGCAACTACTTCAGCAATATAATCTCGAGATCGGAGCTGGTCTTGGTGCGTTGGCGGGTAAGGTCTGGCGAATAGGATTGATGGGTTATGCAAGTAATCCTAAAAATGTGTTGTTGTGTGCGAATGCGCTGGAAGCTGTGCTATCTCAATACAATGCGCCGATCCATAAAGGGCTGGCAACCGGAGCAATTGAGCGGGCATACGGATAATCGAGTCGCGGGCTTAAGACAGGCTTAGAACGGATTTCAAATATTCACCGGTGTGAGAGTGACGACAATTTGCCACATCTTCCGGTGTGCCTGTCGCAATAATCTGCCCGCCACCCGAGCCTCCCTCAGGGCCCAGATCAACAATCCAGTCGGCAGTTTTGATGACGTCCAGATTGTGTTCGATAATCACGACGGTGTTTCCTTGGTCCCGAAGATGATGCAAGACTTCAAGCAGCTGTTTGATGTCATGGAAGTGCAATCCGGTGGTGGGCTCGTCAAGTATGTATAACGTCTTGCCGGTATCCCTTTTGGAGAGCTCCCGAGATAGTTTAACGCGCTGTGCTTCACCGCCGGATAGTGTTGTTGCACTCTGACCGAGTCGAATGTAACCAAGCCCGACATCAATCAGCGTTTTCAATCGTCGCTCGATCATGGGCACGGCGTTTAGGAACTGGTGCGCATCCTCAACAGTCATCTCCAACACTTGGTGAATGCTCTTGCCCTTGTACTGAACCTCGAGGGTCTCTCTGTTATAACGTCGGCCTTTGCACTCGTCGCAAGTCACGTAAACATCGGGTAAAAAGTGCATTTCAACCTTGATGAGCCCGTCTCCCTGACAGGCCTCACATCTGCCACCCTTAACATTAAAGCTGAAACGGCCGGGCTTGTAACCCCGGGACCGGGCTTCCTGTGTCGCTGCGAATAACTCGCGGATCGGCGTAAATATATTGGTGTAGGTTGCCGGGTTTGAACGGGGCGTGCGACCGATAGGGCTTTGGTCAATATCTACAACCTTGTCCAGTTGCTCCATGCCACTGAGTTCCCTGAAGGGGGCAGCTTGTGGAATGGTAGCGCCGTTGAGCTCTCTTGCAGCCATAGGGTACAAGGTCGCGTTTATCAGAGTAGATTTTCCCGAGCCGGATACCCCGGTAACACAGGTCATTAAGCCGATGGGTAAGCTAAGGTTAACATCCTGTAGGTTGTTACCCGTTGCACCTAGCAACTTGAGTTGACGATCAGGGTTGTTCTTTACGCGGATTGTGGGCAAATCAATTGCCTGCTTGCCAGAGAGGAAATCGCCGGTAATGGACCGTGTTGTATTAATGATATCGTCAACGGAACCTGCAGCAACAACCTCACCGCCATGGACGCCTGCACCAGGTCCAATATCAATCAAAAAATCTGCGGAACGAATCGCTTCCTCATCGTGTTCTACAACAATAACGGTATTGCCGATGTCCCGCAGATGATTAAGCGTTTTAAGTAAGCGTTGGTTGTCTCTTTGATGCAGACCGATTGAGGGTTCATCGAGTATATACATTACCCCTACCAGCCCAGCACCGATTTGACTGGCAAGTCGAATCCTCTGAGCTTCTCCGCCAGAAAGTGTATTGGCACTTCGAGAAATCGTTAGGTAGTTGAGCCCGACATCAATGAGGAACCTAAGTCGTGCAACAATTTCCGTCACAATTTTGTCCGAGATTTTCGCCCTTTGCCCTGTCAGGTTGAGACTAGTGAAGTAATCATGTGCGTCCGCAACAGATTGATTCACAACTTCCGGAAGCGAGATAGACTCAATGGTGACTGACCTAGCGTCTGCATTCAGGCGCGTACCCAGACAGTCTGGGCAGGATCGTGTGCTCAGAAATTTGGCAAGGTTTTCCCTCACCATCTGTGATTCTGTGTCGCGAAACCTTCTTTCCATATTCGGAATAATGCCTTCAAAAGTGTGCGCGCGACTATACTCATCTCCTTTGTCATTGACGTATCGGAATTTGATCTTTTCCTTCTGATGCCCGTAAAGAACCGTCTCTTGATGAGACTGATCCAACTGGCCAAAAGGTGTGTCAATATCGAACCCGAAATGGTCCGCAATGCTCGTAAGCATTTGATAATAATAGATGTTTCGTCTATCCCAGCCGTGTATAGCTCCTTCTGAAAGGGATAATTCTTCATCGTGAACCACATTATCCACGTCAAAAAACTGTTTCTTGCCCAGCCCATCACAGGATGAACAGGCACCCGCCGGGTTGTTAAATGAAAACAGTCTAGGCTCTAGTTCTGATATGGAGTGCCCGCATTCTGGGCAGGCAAACCTAGACGAAAAAACAACATCCTCTTGCTCGTCGTCTATGTATGCGACACTTGCAAGTCCGTCGGAGATCGAAACTGCCGTCTCGAACGAGTCGGCAAGTCGGGTTTTCAGGTCAGGGCGAATTCGAAGACGGTCAATGACAACTTCGATGGTGTGCTTCTTCTTTTTGTCCAGCGCCGGTACTTCATCTAGGTCAACGACAATGCCATTGATACGCGCCCTGACAAAACCCTGACTGCGTAGCTGGCTAAACAAATGCAGGTGTTCCCCTTTGCGTTCCTTAACCACAGGGGCTAGCAGTAGAATTCTGGCGCCTTCAGGCATAGCGAGAACGTGATCTACCATCTGGCTTACGGATTGCGCTTTGAGTGGAATACCATGTGTAGGGCAGTGCGGTTCTCCGACTCTAGCGAAGAGAAGTCGCAAGTAGTCGTAAATTTCCGTGATGGTGCCGACGGTCGAACGCGGATTTTGGCTGGTGGATTTTTGCTCTATTGAGATCGCGGGCGACAATCCCTCGATATGATCAACATCCGGTTTTTCCATCAGGGAAAGAAACTGACGCGCGTAGGCCGAAAGAGACTCAACGTATCGGCGTTGACCTTCAGCATAGAGTGTATCGAACGCAAGGGAAGATTTGCCTGACCCGGACAATCCGGTAATTACAATCAATTTATCCCGCGGGATATCAAGATCAAGATTTTTGAGGTTATGAGTTTTCGCACCTCGAATTGATATATTACTCATCGGTTTCCAGAAGAAAATGTGTCAGGTATTTGCTGCCAAACGCGTGGTTAATCTCTAAAGATGAATAGCGCCACCTCTCATTCCCCGTGTAAGAAAGTGCCGAATTTGCTATTATCAATCACTGCCTAAAAACTTGGCAATGGTCTCTTGCTAAAGGCGAGAGATGAGAATAAAAAACAGGGGAACAGATAGTATAAGTTTGTATCAGACTTGGCAAAGTGCATCTGTTTTTTATATCTTCTGATCAACCTTCTTTTGCACCTTTCGTAATTAAATGGGACGCTGGGAAAACGGACTCGCGCAACCTCGAGAGATTTCGTGGGGCGGGAGTAGTGAATACTTTGGTGATAATGGTAATACAAAAAAAGACAGTAACCGGAACGTGCGCGGGTGAGTAGACAAGAACTAAAAGCCGTGCTGGCGATCGCTTTACTCTATGTGATTCGCATGCTCGGTCTGTTTATGGTTTTGCCTGTACTGCCGCTACTTGGACCGGAGTATGCAGGTGGAACACCCTTGGCGATTGGGCTGGCGCTGGGCATCTACGGGTTATCCCAAGCGATTCTGCAGATACCGCTTGGTCTGCTTTCAGACAAGTTTGGGCGCAAGCCGGTAATCTATGCAGGACTCACAGTTTTTGTCATAGGCAGTGTCGTTGCAGCGCTTGCGACCAGTATTGAAGTCATTATTCTCGGTCGTCTGCTTCAGGGTTGTGGCGCTATTTCCAGTTCACTACTGGCGCTGGTTGCGGATGTGACCCGAACAGAGAGCCGAACCAGAGCAATGGCTATCGTTGGTATTAGCATTGGTTCATCTTTTGGCATCTCACTTGTTTTGGGTCCGCTGATTGCCGACTCCTTTGGTCTATCAGGCGTCTTTGCCGTCACTGCACTTGCTGGTGCGCTGGGCATCCTTGTGCTTGCCAAGGTTGTTCCAACACCTGCTGTCATGAGTTATCAGTCTAATGCCCGCTTAGCCCTGGACAAAGTGCGAGGTGTATTGCTCGATGCTAATTTGATGAAGACGACGCTGGGTGTCTTTATGTTGCATTACTTGCTGATGTCAGCATTTCTCGTGTTTCCTCAGGTGTTGCAGCAAGCCGGGTTTGTGGCCGCAGAACACTATCAAATTTATTTTTGGTTATTGATAGTTACCTTTGTATTGATGGGTCCTTTTATGTGGCTTGCTGAAAAACAGGGGTTTGGCAGATATTTGATGCTCGTCATGATTGCTGCATTTGCACTGTCGCAGGTAATGCTAGCGAATGTCGTTACCGCGTTGCTTGTCATTACCGTGATGGGGCTGTTTTTTATGGCCTTTAACCTGCTGGAAGTCATACTGCCGGCATTCGTGAGTCGTATCGTTCATGCAGGAGAACGGGGAACGGCCATGGGTGTCTATTCAAGTTGCCAGTTTTTCGGCGCTTTTATGGGCGGGCTCGTGGGTGGGTTGCTACTCGAAATGTGGGACATATCGGTACTGGTTTACGTCAATGCCGCTTGCTGTGTACTCTGGTTTATCACCGCGCTTCGGTTAAATGGATTTGAGCATTTCGCGAGCGTGACCTTCGAGATTGAAGCGGAAGACGAGCGCCCTGCGGACGAAGTCGTAAAAGCGTTACTATCTCTCTCGGGCGTTGTTGAGGTGGCGCTCGCTGAAGGAGAAAGAGTGGCTTATCTAAAAGTAGATAGTGCCATCTGGGATGAAGATTCGCTATGCACGGTGTGATGTTTATGCGGTAATACCGCGTAGCTTGGAAGAATCGTCGTTAGGCGCTTTTTAAAGGGCCAATTACAAGAACAGATCAGTCAGGAGAATAAAATGGCACGAGGAATTAATAAAGTTATCCTGGTAGGAAACCTTGGGAATGACCCCGAGACGCGATTTATGCCCAACGGTAATCCGGTGACCAATATCAGCATTGCGACATCGGAGAGTTGGAAAGACAAGCAGTCAGGCCAACAGCAGGAAAGAACAGAGTGGCACCGAATTGTATTTTTTAATCGTTTGGCGGAAATTGCAGGTGAGTACCTAAAGAAAGGTTCCAAAGTCTATATTGAAGGAGCGCTTCGCACACGACAATGGGACAAGGAAGGTCAAAAACACTACTCAACTGAAATTATTGCCAATGAGATGCAAATGCTGGATGGTCGTAATGACGGTGGCATGGGTGGTGGCTTCAATCAGAATAATCAGCCGCCGAATGCTGGTGGAGGAAGCTCGGAATTTGGCTCAGGAGGTGGGCAGGGTAACGGCTCTCAGGGTGGTAGTCAGGACTTTTCAGCGCCGCCACCGGAAGCCTTTGATGATGACATTCCATTTTAGCAGGACCAGGAGCAGCTAAAGTGAGTGATGCACAAAAAAGTAATGAACAGATTATCCGTGAATTTGTCGCGGCATGGTCAAATCTTGATGCCGATGAACTGGTGAGCTATTTCACTGAGGATGGCATTTACTTCAATATTCCGGCGAAACCAGTTCAAGGCACTGAAAGTCTTCGCCAGTTTATCGGTGGTTTTATTGCTAACTGGACGAAAACAGAGTGGGACGTGATTAATCTGGTAGCCCAGGGTGATCTGGTGATGGTCGAGAGGTTGGACCGTACCGATGTGGGAGATAAACACGTCGATTTGCCGTGTTTTGGCGTTTTCGAAATGCAGAACGGTCAAATCAAAGAGTGGCGTGATTATTTTGATATGAACACGTTCGTCAGCGCTATCTCTTGACGTGAAAACTTAGGCAAAGATCAGGATAATCAGCAGACCACCTAGCGCCATGCGATAAATGACGAAGGGCAAGAAGCCTAAACGATTGATGTAGTCAAGAAAGAGGTGAATGCATAGGTACGCGCTGATACCTGAAAAAAGCCAGCCAAGTCCCAACGTGTGCCAAGCAATTTGTGTGTCTCCGGTGAGAAGGTCAACGGTCTTCAAGAGACTTGCCCCAGCGATAGCCGGAATAGAAAGTAAAAACGAAATTCGCGAGACAGCTTCTCGACCGTAGCCGCACAACAACCCCATTGTCATTGTCGCACCTGACCTTGATGTCCCAGGTATCAGCGCAAAACACTGTGCGAGGCCAATATACACCGCATGTTTTAGCGTAAGCGATTCCGCGTCGCCGTATGCGTCACTCTTGTTCTTCTGTTGATGACGATCAGCATACCAGAGCGCCAGTCCGAAAATGATTGTTGTCGCGGCGATCACTTCAATGCTTCGAAGTTCTCCTTCGACTAAATCCTTAAGCAACAAACCGGCCGGTATTATCGGCAGGCTGGCGACGATGAGGTTCATTGCGAAGCGACTTTTTGACGTGTGCTCAAGTGACAAGGCGGCTTTAACGCTAGCCTGAGTTAAATCGATCAGATCCTTTCTAAAGTAAATTAGCACAGCGCTCAAAGAGCCGAGGTGAACAGCGACGTCAAAAGCCAACCCCTGGTCTGTCCAGCCAAGAATTTGTGAGGGAAGAATAAGATGGGCCGAACTTGATATGGGTAGAAATTCGGTGACGCCCTGTATGATCGAAAGCAAAAACGTTTGAAGGAAGTCCACAGCCACTCACTACCCGGGAAAAACGGGAGTTTAACGGGACGATTTGTTTTAAACAATATTCGTGCAGTCAATCTGTAAGTTAGTGTTGTAGAATAGGCGATGGCTGAGATTCCCCTATTTCCATTACCCGTTGTCCTCTTTCCCGGTGGTCGGTTGTCGCTTCAGATCGTTGAGACACGATACTTGGATATGGTGAAGCAATGTATGAAAGACGACGTTGGCTTCGGCATCATTATGATCCGGGAAGGAAACCAGTTACTAAAGAACGCGGAAGAACAATTGCCCAGCGTTGCCCACTCCGGCACTTATGCCACCATCGTCGATTTCGATCAGCGAGATAACGGTTTGCTGGGTATTATCGTCGAAGGGCAGGCTAGGTTCGCTGTTCGCGACCAGTATGAAACGAGCGAACGTCTGATGATGGCTGATGTTGAATTTTTAGTCACTGAAAGCAAAGAGACGGTACCCGTTGAAAAGTCTCATCTGAGCGAAATTCTTGCCTCTTTGCTGGAACATGAGGCTGTTGAAGCGCTCAGGTTAAATGTCGACCTGGATGATGCATCGGAGGTGGGTGGGCGACTCACAGAACTATTGCCTATACCCAACGACTTGAAGCAGCGCTTGTTAGAAATGAGGAATCCGATAGCGCGTCTGGAAGATTTAGATAAACTGATTGTTAAGATGCAGGATCAACTGCAATAAGCGCTTGGTTTAAACCGAGTGACACACGCGATAGTTCACACCCTCTCTCCATTTTCGTTTTGTCAGCGGGTTACTGGTTGCCTGATGTGCTGCATCGAAATCGATGAAGCGATACCAGAGGTTTTCATCTCGGCCAACTGGAATGCCCAGTCGTGGGCATTGGATATATCGAGCGATTTGATAACCAGACTCGCCAAGATAAAAACGGTGTTCGTCCAGCGTTTGCTGGTCCCAGTCAACGACCTTGAGATCGAGAGATTTGCACAGCAGCGTCTGCCCATTACACAGCCTGTCGATAGCCCTTGGTGCTTTATTTTCTGATCCAGTGGTCTTTGAAATTGAGTTTCCCGGATTGAGGGCGCGCATCACCTCTAATTGGCGCTTCCCCGATATTGAGTCGAAGTGTGGATAGGCGGCTTTAACCAACACAGCGTTGCCTGCTCCCTGTGCGGAAAAATTGAGTGAATCACTGCCTCGGGCGTAGTACATATAAATTGTGCCGGGTGTCATGAACATCGCTTTGCGTTTAGCCGTGTAGCCGAGCGATGAGTGGCTGGCTTTCTCATCTCGGTAATAGGCTTCTGTTTCGATTATCCGTGCCGAGAGCCACAAGGTTTTACCCTGCCATTGCACTTTCCGGCGCAAAACTTTACCTAACAGGGCGATAGCTAATGCCTGCGGCTCCTGATGGAAGAATTCAGGTGTAATTAAACGGTTCATGGCGCTGTTCGGGAAGGTGCGCGTAAAAGTAACAAAAAATAAGCTGTATTGTGGGTATAATGCCGATTTTTAGCCATGGAGATAAATGGTTTCCATGCGTAGCTACGTTGGTTTAAGTAATGGAAGAGACAATTAAGCACATCATGCTTGAGATGGGAGTGGCTGCCAAGTCCGCTGCCGTCGAGATGAACAAGGCAAGTACAGAGCAGAAAAATCTGGCACTGCAGGCTATTGCGGGTGAAATTTTGGCTCGACGTTCAGATCTAATGCTCGAGAACGAAAAGGATCTTGAAGCCGCGCGCGCAAATGGCATTTCCGACGCGTTGCTAGACCGGTTGACCTTTACCGAAGCCAGATTCAATAGCATGGTGGAAGGGCTAGAGCAGGTAGCAACCCTAAATGATCCGGTGGGTGAAATTACCGACATGTCGTATCGCCCCACAGGCATTCAGGTTGGCAAAATGCGGGTACCTCTAGGCGTGATAGGTATCATTTATGAGTCACGGCCAAACGTGACAATTGATGCTGCTAGTCTTTGCCTTAAATCCGGTAACGCAACGATCTTGCGTGGTGGGTCTGAGTGTATTCATTCGAATCGCGGATTGGCGGAATGTATTCAAGCCGGTTTGTCTGCAGCCGGTTTGCCGAAAGCAGCCGTGCAGGTTGTCGCAACAACAGATCGTGCCGCGGTGGGTGAGTTAATCACACTGGATCAGTACGTGGACGTTATTGTTCCTCGTGGCGGCAAAAGTTTGATTGAGCGCATCACAGAAGAGGCGACGATACCTGTCATCAAACATTTGGATGGGGTCTGTCACGTATATGTTGATGCCGATGCCGATAAGGCGATGGCGATAGAGATTGCCTTTAATGCTAAATGCAATCGATATGCTGTCTGTAACGCAATGGAAACACTGTTAGTAGACCGAGGTGTTGCCAGAGACATACTGCCTGAACTCGCTGGTAAATATGTGAAGGAAGGCGTTGAACTGCGGGGTTGCGATGAAACCCGAAGTGTCTTGTCGAATGTGTGTGATGTCACTTCGGCGACTGAAGATGACTGGCACGAGGAATATATTGCGCCTATTTTAGCGATTAAAGTAGTGGCAGGACTTGATGAATCCATCGCCCACATCAACACCTATGGCTCAAAACACAGTGACACCATTGTTACCGAGGATTATACGAAGGGGCGAAGATTTCTCAGAGAAGTTGATTCAAGCTCAGTGCTGATCAATGCTTCGCCAAGATTGGCTGATGGTTTTGAATTTGGCCTGGGAGCAGAGATTGGCATCTCGACTGACAAGTTGCATGCCCGCGGCCCTGTTGGTCTGGAAGGTTTGACCTCCCAGAAGTACATTGTGCTTGGCGATGGTCAGATCAGGCAGTGATCTATTGTTGCTCCCATCGTCATTCGCTGGTCTCGAGCCCTCGGATATGAGTGCGCTAGTATGAGTCTGGCCTTAATGGGAGGGACATTTGACCCTGTTCATGTCGGCCACCTGCGTTCTGCTGAGGAGGTGGCCTCTTTGCTTGATTTCAGAACGATTAGGTTGATACCTTCGTATATTCCGCCGCACAGGCGTTTGCCGGGCACGAGTGCGCTGCAGCGTCTGAAAATGCTTAAACTGGCAATTCAAGACAATGCGCAGATTGAGGTTGACGACAGGGAAGTTCGCAGAGAAGGTCGGTCTTATTCAGTCGATACGCTTGCTGAAATAAGAAAAGAAATTGGCGATGTCGAACCGCTCTGTTTTGTCCTTGGAATAGACGCCTTTCGTTTGGTCGAGGAATGGCACCGGTGGCGGGAGCTGACCAACTATGCTCACTTGATTGTAATGAGTCGACCGGAGATGAATGAGCACCCAAGAGATCAAGCCATGTCTGAAGTACTCAACGCTTGGATTGAGTCAAGGAAGGGAGAACTTCAGGACGTATCTTTAACACCGGCAGGCAGTGTTTGTTTTATTGAGCTTACGCAATTGGCAGTTTCATCGACCAGTATCAGAGAAATGGTTCTGGCCCGTCAGTCAACGCGGTATTTGTTGCCAGAGAGTGTCAGGAACTTCATTGACGAAAACGGTTTGTATCGTTGAATCAAATTACCAACCCGATCATCGGTTTTGGGTCAGGTGAGAAAATAAATTTAACCGAAAGCTGAAGAAGTGAATTTGATGGTTGAGAATAGTAAAAAGAGTGAACCGGTTGATCTGAAAGAACTCGTGTTGGAGTCTCTGGATGATATCAAGGCTGTTGATGTTGTGTGCATTGACGTGAGGGACAAGACGGAACTCACTGATTACATGATTGTGGTAAGCGGGACTTCAAATCGCCACGTAAAGTCGATTGCGAATAATGTGGTTGTTGACGCCAAGGCCGCAGGTTTTATGCCGCTGGGCATAGAAGGTTTGGATGAAGGTGAATGGGTGCTGCTCGATTTAACCGACGTGGTTATCCATATGATGTTGCCCTCGGCGCGGGAGTTCTATGATATTGAACGCCTGTGGAGTATGAGTGTCCAAGCCAGAGAGTCAGGGTCGACTCACACAGATGCAGATTGAATTGATCGCTGCGGGTACCCGGGAACCCACTTGGGTCACTGAGGGGTATAAAGAGTACCAGAAGCGATTGCCGAAAGAATGGCAGTTGGTTTTGTCCGAAATACCCGTAGCTCATAGAGGTAAGTCTCAGTCGGTCGAAAAACTGAAAGAAGAAGAAGGTAAAAAAATGCTCGAGCGGATTAAAAGTGGCGGTATTGTTATCGCGATGGATAGCCGGGGAAGCGATTGGACCACTGAGAAACTGGCCGTTCGATTTACTGACTGGCTGCAAAATGCCAATCAAGTTCAGCTTATGGTGGGTGGTCCCGATGGCCTTAGCAAAGGCTGCTTGCAACGCGCTGATCTAACCTGGAGTTTGTCACGTCTGACTTTCCCTCACTTCATGGTGAGGTTGCTATTAGCAGAGCAAATTTATCGCGCATGGTCTGTTATCAATCATCATCCCTATCACAAGTAATCAGGTGCATAAGTAACTGAATGGCAGAGCCTCTAGCACTAAAAGATCACACCGGAGAAAGTCGAATCTTTTTTGACCGGGTGACCCTTGGCTTTGGTTTCCTGATATTGCTCACGTTGTTCCTTGTCGCGCGGATGTTTTACTTGCAAGTTTTACAACATGATTTGTTTGCAACCTTGTCTGATCGAAACCGGATTCAGGTGCAATCTCTGCCGCCGATTCGTGGCCTTATCTATGATCGCAATGGTGAATTGATCGCAGACAACATGCCGACTTTTCAGCTGACCTTAACGAAAGAAAGGGTCGAGAATTTGGATGCGACGCTGGCAAAGCTTGACGAACTGGTTGGACTGAGCGATGAAGAGATTGAAAGTTTCAAAAAACGCATGTCCCGTCGGCAGCGCCCGTTTGAGTCAGTACCGGTATTATATCGACTGACACCTGAGGAGATAGCCCGGGTCAGTGTCAACAATTACGCGCTTCCCGGTGTTGAGATTGAAGCGCGACTGGTCAGGCACTACCCCAATGGTGAGTTGATGGCTCATGCATTGGGCTCGGTTCGTCGTATCAACGAAGAAGATGCCAAGACGTTAGATAGCGTTGCATACTCCGGTACGGACCACCTTGGAAAGCTGGGGGTCGAAAAGTTCTACGAGAAGAAGCTGCTTGGCACGGTGGGATATCAACAGGTCGAAACCGATGCTCGCGGTAGAGTGATGAAGGTACTTGACTCCGTGCCACCCCGCCCGGGGGAAGACCTGACTTTACATGTGGATGTCGGCTTACAAAAAGCGGCGAGTGAGGCACTTGGTGACCGCAGAGGCACGGTCGTCGCGCTTGATCCTGCCACAGGTGGGATCCTTGCCCTCGTATCAAAACCGTCTTACGACCCCAACCTTTTCGTGACGGGCATTGATTACCAGAGCTATGCAGAGCTGAGAGATTCTGGGGATGTCCCCCTGTTCAATCGTGCATTGCAGGGGCAGTATGAACCTGGCTCCACCTTAAAACCGTTTATTGCCTTAACAGGGCTGATGACGGGGACTACAACACGGGAATTTACTATTCACGACGACCCCGGATGGTTCAAGTTGCCGAATAATTCAAGGTTGTATCGTGACTGGAACTGGAAAAAAGATGGTCGTGGTGGACACGGGGACGTGAACTTGCAGAAAGCGATTTACCGCTCATGTAATGTTTATTTCTTTGATCTTGCGGTAAAACTGGGTATCGATCGTATTCATGAGAATCTTGCGCTGTTCGGTTTTGGATTGAACACGGCGATTGACCTGCCGGAGGCGCGCAGCGGGCTGCTGCCCTCTCGAGATTGGAAGCGGGCAACCCGTGGATTGCCCTGGTATCCCGGAGATACTGTTAATATTGGTATCGGGCAGGGAGATATGCTGGTGACTCCGTTGCAATTGGCAACCGCGGTCGCGACGTTGGCCAATCGTGGCAAAACAGTCGTCCCACGAATGTTGAAAAGCGGGGTAGAACTCCCGGAACAAGCCAAGGCAAAACAACTTGATGATGTAGAGCAGGTACCGGAACAGTTTTGGGATTTGATTTTTGAGTCAATGGGCATGGTGGTTCACCGAGGCAACATGGGGTTTGGAGAAAATGGCACAGCCTGGGCATACATTGGGCGGAACATTCCGTATCAGATGGCGGGTAAATCGGGTACGGCCCAAGTCGTGGGTATTCCTCAGGGTGAAGAATACGACGAGGAAGAGCTAGCTGAACGACACCGTAAACATGCTTGGTTTGTTGCATTTGCCCCGATTGAGGATCCAAAAATAGCGCTAGCGGTATTAGTCGAGAATGGTGGTGGCGGCAGCGCAGTGGCGTCGCCTGTTGCGAGAAAAATTCTGGACTACTATCTGCTTGAAAGTCGATACAAGGTAGCACAATTGGATGACTGATAGATGAGCCAAGATTTTGTACGCCGAATGCCCAGCGCAGGGTTTGGTCAAACCCGCACCGTTGGGTTAGGTGAAAAATTTCATTTGGATATCCCAATAATTCTGCTGCTGGTAATGATTTGCGCTTACGGGTTATTGATTTTGTACTCTGCCGTTGGGCAGCAGACAGCGCCTGTTGTAAATCAGTTAATAAAAATTGGGGTAGCCTTTGGCTTGATGATTGTCATGGCGCAAATCTCCCCGATTTTTTATTTGAGAATAGCCCCTTGGTTATTCGTGATGGGTATTGTATTGCTCATTGCAGTGTTGTTTGTCGGGACGACGGTAAATGGTTCTCAGCGATGGCTAAGAATTCCGGGCGTGCTGAATTTTCAACCCTCTGAGTTGATGAAGCTGGTGATACCGATGATGCTCGCAAGCTACTTTCATGATCGTCACTTGCCACCCCTGCGCAGACATGTGTTTTGGGCATGTGTGATGATTTTTATCCCGGTGTTACTTATTGCTCGCCAACCAGATCTGGGTACATCTTTGCTTATTGGCGCATCTGGACTCCTCGTACTTTTGCTTGCTGGTATCTCTTGGCGCTACGTGTTCAGTGCCGTCCTCGCGGGCCTGATGGCGGCACCGGCGCTGTGGTACGTCATGCTCGATTACCAGCGGACCCGCGTCATGATTTTGCTTGACCCAGAGAGAGATCCATTGGGTGCGGGGTGGAATATTATTCAATCCAAGACAGCAATAGGTTCCGGCGGGCTATTTGGCAAAGGGTTGTTTCAGGGAACCCAGTCCCACCTCGACTTCTTGCCCGAAAGTCAAACCGACTTTATTGTTGCCGTATTGGCAGAAGAGCTCGGTTTGGTTGGTGTGACATTGTTATTGATTCTTTATATTTTGTTGGTAGGGCGTGGAGTCGTTATTGCGATTCAAGCGCAGGATACCTTTGGACGCTTGTTGGTGGGGACGATTACGTTTACGTTTTTTGTCTATGTCTTCGTCAATATCGGTATGGTGAGTGGCATTCTTCCTGTTGTTGGTGTGCCTTTGCCGCTCGTGAGTCATGGCGGCACAGCGATCCTGACACTGTTTGCGGGCTTCGGCATCATTATGTCGGTGCACACGCATCGACGAATTACATTATAGGACTAGCGCCTCTTAGTGCGTGATCATGGAAATGTGTTTTATGAAAGAAAGAAAGGGTGCAGTTAGCAAGTTAGTCGTTTTTTTGTTGCTAGTGAATATCAGCATAGTCAAAGAGGGGTTAGCTAACACCTCACAGAATCCATTGCCTTACGGTGATAGTCGTCGAGCTGATGTGCAGAACTTCATCTCTGAGATGGTGGCTAATGAGGGATTTAAGCGAGAAACGCTTGAACAAGTGTTTAGCCAAGCTATTTATAAACAGAAAATCGTAGATGCGATATCTAGGCCAGCCGAGCGCACGCTAAATTGGCGAGAGTATCAGGACATTTTTCTCACCGAACGTCGTACCCGGGAGGGTAAAGCGTTCATGCGGAAGCATAAGGCAACCCTTGCTCGAGCCTACAGCAAATATGGCGTTCCGCCAGAAGTGGTGGCTGCCATTATCGGTGTTGAAACGATGTACGGCACTATTACCGGAAGCTACCGAGTCATTGATTCTCTCTCGACGTTGGCTTTCGACTACCCGCCCCGAGGAAAATTTTTCCGTTCAGAATTGAGACAGTTTTTCCTGCTGGCCAGAGAAGAAGGCCAAAACCCGTTGGAGCCAAAAGGGTCCTATGCGGGTGCGATGGGCTACGGGCAGTTTATTTCCAGTAGTTACCGCGCCTACGCGGTGGACTTTGATGACGACGGCATCAGGGATATTTGGCACAACCCTGTGGATGCCATCGGTAGCGTCGCAAACTATCTGTCGAGGCATGGTTGGCGAAAACAGGATGCGGTAACTCAAAGAGTTAAAGTTGATGAACCCAATGAATCTTTAGAAAATATGTTTAATGTAAAGCTGCAGGTTTCGAGCTCTGTGGGGCAGTTGACTAATATGGGGGTAAGACTCTCAAGTTCATTGGACCCGGAAGTCATGGTTTCTCCTATGAGGCTGTTAGGAAAGCAGGGGTATGAGTACTGGCTCGGGTTGCATAACTTTTATGTCATTACGCGATATAACCACAGCAAGTTATACGCAATGGCAGTCCACCAGTTAAGTATCAGATTGAAGGCAAACGCCGAGGTGTGAAGCTATTGTTTGATCCATCTGGTCGTCAAGATGCGATAAAAGCTCGCACGGTTTTGATGGTGCTTGTGCAATTGCTCGTAGCGGGTTGCCAGACGCAGCTTGATTCCGAGTCTGCGGACCCGAGAAGTGATTCTCAAAGTCAGATCCAGTCGAGAACCAACCCTCCCGCAATGGTTAATCCGGGGAAATTTACCGCAGGGAACCGAACGCCCTACGAGGTCTGGGATAAAACCTACCACGTGCTACCTTCAAGTCTAGGTTATGTCGAGATTGGCATTGCTTCTTGGTACGGTAAAAAATTCCATGGTCGTAAAACCTCAAATGGCGAAACTTACGATATGTACCAACTTTCCGCGGCCCATAAAGCCTTGCCTTTGCCAACTTGGGTAAGGGTCACGAATCTGGACAGTGGTAAAAAGGTAGTATTGAGGGTCAATGATAGAGGGCCGTTCCATGATGATAGGCTCATCGATTTGTCTTGGAAAACGGCACTTGAGCTTGGTTTCGAAAACAAAGGTACCGCACCAGTCGTCGTTGAAGCGCTGGACCATAGGAATTATCCAACGCGCGCCAATACAGCGCGATTAGGCGACCAGTACTATCTCCAGCTCGGCGCTTTCTCTCAGCCAACGGGTGCAAAATCGCTGCAACAAAAGATTGATCGCTTGCTAAGTCACCATCAACTGGAAACCGGCACCCGGATATTGCAGAGCGAAGTAGATACCTTAATGCTGCACAAAGTCTGGCTCGGTCCGATAGCGAACGAAGGGATACGTGACGAAATTGCTTCGCTGGTTGAAAGTTCAGATCTTGGAAAACCTCTCAGGGTGGATATCGAGGGAGAATCAACAACACCGATGCGCGATGGAAACTAAAATTCGCGCAATTAGGCGAAGCACAGGATAAAATCTCTGTTATCTGAATCAGGCGAAATCATCATGCCAAAATATGCAATACACCTCTTCATGCCGGCGACAGTGTTACTTTTGTCTGCCATATTGATTGCTTTGCCTTCAACAGGCGCCGCCGCAGGATCGCCTGCCGCAGGGTCGCCTGGCGCACCTATTATACCTGCGCCACCGCAACTGGCCGCGGAGGGATATTTGTTGCTTGATGCTGATACCGGGCGTGTGCTGGTTGAACACAACAGCAAACAGCGTTTACCGCCGGCGAGTCTGACTAAGATTATGACCAGCTATGTTGCTGCGGAGGAAATCGAACGTGGCACGTTAACGGAGACTGAAGAAGTAGATGTCAGTGTTAAAGCCTGGAGGATGGAAGGTTCGCGAATGTTTATTCAGGAGGGTACGAAGGTCAGTGTAGACCAATTGTTGAAAGGCATTATTATCCAGTCAGGTAATGACGCCAGCGTCGCGATGGCTGAACATATCGCGGGTGGAGAAGATGCTTTTGCAGATGTGATGAATCAGCACGCTATGCGGCTGGGAATGTCAGATACGAACTTTATGAATGCAACGGGACTACCCGATGAGGATCACTACACCACGGCATCAGATCTGGCTAAGCTGACGATCGCACTAATTAACAGGCATCCGGAACACTACAAACTCTACTCAGAAAAATCTTTTCGCTACAACGAAATTAATCAAAGCAATCGTAACAAGTTGCTCTGGGCTGACAGGTCCGTCGATGGCGTGAAGACAGGGCACACGGAAGCTGCTGGTTATTGCCTGGTGGCATCCGCTGTCAGGAATAATATGCGTTTGATTTCCGTCGTGATGGGTACCAAATCCGAAAAAGCGAGGGCAACCGAAAGTCAAAAGCTACTCAGTTATGGCTTTCGATATTTTGAAACGGTGCGTTTGTACGACGCTCGAGAAATATTGAATACGGTGCGATTATGGAATGCTGAAGTATCTAGTGTGAGTATGGGTCTAGGTGAAGCGGTTGTTATAACATTACCTCGTGGGTCAAAAGGGTCCCTGAGTGCTGCCATGGATGTAGAGAGTGTGATTCTCGGCCCTATCAGTGCTGGGCAGGCGCTGGGTCAGCTCACCGTTAGCATGGGTGATAATGTAGTCTATGAAGGGCCGCTGATTGCGCTGGCAGATATACCTGAAGCCGGGTTTTTCAAGCGCATGTGGCACTCGCTGTCGTTGTTCTTTCTGCAGCTCTTCGGCGGTGACCCGCTGAAAATACCCTAGCGTTAATAGAATAAATGTGAGAAACACCTATGAATAGGACTGACGAGGGACAAAGCGACGCGCCCCCGAAAATAGAGTTCCCTTGTGATTATCCGATCAAAGTGATTTGTGATGCTTCACCTGACTTGGTCGAGAAGGTACTCGAGATTTTGCTCAAATACGATACAACCCTGACCACGGCGAAAGTCGAAGAGAAGCCCAGTAAACAAGGTAAGTACTGTTCGGTTCGGGTTGCTTTCTATGCTTCAGGTGAGCCTCAACTCAAAAGTATGTTCGAAGAACTGAAAACCCATGCCTGGGTTCGAATGGTGTTATAGCCAAAACCTCAAAAAGGCTTGCCCTAGTGACTCGCAGACTGATCGTTAGAAATTTTCTGAACAAACCAATGGATTACGAGCATACCTGGCATAAGATGCGCGCCTTTACGCTCGAACGGTCTGCTGGTGTGAGTGATGAGCTATGGTTGGTACAGCATCCGCCGGTCTTTACCCTTGGGCAAGCGGGAAAAGAAGAGCATCTGCTGCTACCGGGTGAAATTCCAGTCGTTCGAACCGACCGTGGCGGGCAGGTGACCTACCATGGTCCAGGACAACTTGTCGCTTATACCCTGTTTGACATTAAGCGACTGGGCGTGGGAGTGCGTCAGCTTGTGACGACGATCGAGCAGTCGATTGTTCAGTTGCTCACCAGCTACGGTGTTGATGCGCAACCGGATAGGAAGGCGCCCGGCGTATATGTTGCAGGCAAAAAAATTGCTGCGCTGGGATTGCGGGTCCGAAAAGGCTGCGCTTACCACGGGTTGAGTCTGAACGTAGAAATGGATTTGGATGTTTTTTCGCTGATCAACCCATGTGGATATGCGGGTCTTGAGGTGACACAGACTAAAGATCAGGGCATAGATGCCACCATGCCGGAACTGGCAATTGAATTGACGGAACATATTACCGGCTTATTCGGTTATGATGCCGCCGAACTGAATTAAAACAACATTTTGAAAAAGTACTATGGCTAGAGATATACGAAATAAACTGGTTGAAGGTGAAAAGCATCGGGGAGCAGATAAAGTCCGCCGAATTCCCGTCAAGGTGATTCCCAGCGAGACAGTGTTGCGTAAACCGGATTGGATTAGAGTTCGCATACCCGCAAGTTCTGAGGTCGGACGTATCAAAAACATACTCAGAACAAGAAAGCTCGCCAGTGTCTGCGAAGAGGCGAGTTGTCCGAATATTTCGGAGTGTTTTTCGCACGGCACCGCCACTTTTATGATTATGGGAGAGATTTGCACACGCCGCTGTCCTTTTTGTGATGTGGCGCACGGTAAACCGCTTGCACTCGATGAGGACGAGCCAAGACAGCTGGCTGAAGCCGTCGCTGAAATGAAGCTTAAATATGTTGTGGTGACATCAGTCGACCGGGACGATCTTAAGGACAGTGGAGCCGGTCATTTTGCAGATTGTATCTCAGAGTTAAGAGCTCACAATCCAAATACCCGAGTGGAAGTCTTGGTGCCTGATTTTAGAGGGCGAATGGAAATAGCGCTGGAAATACTCTCAAATTGTCCGCCAGATGTTTTCAATCATAATTTGGAAACTGTACCCAGGCTTTATAAAAAAGCCCGCCCTGGTGCAGACTACCAGTGGTCCTTATCGCTTTTGAAACAATACAAACAGTTAAATCCCTCTGTGCTGACAAAATCGGGGTTGATGTTGGGTCTGGGTGAGACACTGGATGAAGTGCGAGAAGTGATGCGAGATATGCGCGACCACGATGTCGACATGGTAACGCTTGGGCAATACCTGCAGCCAAGTAGAGACCACTTAGCGCTGGAAAGGTATGTACATCCTGACGAGTTTGCTGAGCTGGCCCGGGACGCAAAGGCGTTGGGGTTTTCCCATGTTGCCAGCGGCCCCCTTGTGCGCTCGTCTTACCATGCTGATCTTCAGGCAAAGGGTGAATTTGGCTAGCGCTTGCCAAGTATTTCAATGATAGGTGTCAAGCCTGTTTCGTAATTCCGCCAAAACTCAACGGACTTGTTATACATCGGCTGTCTAACCTGAGTCGCACTTAAAGTGAGCACTTGTCGTTTGGTTTCATGGAAATCAAGACAGTCCGCGTGCCAATCGAGTCCGCTGGCCTCGATTAGTTTTTTCGATTCCTCTTCCTGATTTTTGACGAGTGCCTCGTAGCTAAGCTCATACATAAAGCCAGGCATCGTTTTTTGCCAGTAACGCATCAGGTCCTGATAATGTGCATAATATCTGGCGAGTTCTGCGAGGTCGTAGCTGTAGTTATGTCCTTGGGCTGCGAAAAAGTTTTTGTAGATCGATAGACACGTATCCAATGGGTTGCGTTGGCAGTGGATAACGGTTGCGTCTGGAAAAGCCATCTTAATCAAACCAACGTGGAAGAAATTCATTGGCAATTTGTCCGTAATAACACGACATTCATGTGTGTTTTTGCCAAGTTGGGTGAGATAGTTGTCTGCAATACGACTGATCGATGCGGCCGTTGCGTGCTCAAGGTCCGCCGTGTAGTCAATACCATTTGGGGTCTTCAGTTCTCCTGAGATGCTTTGAGACAAGTAGCTCACTTCACCTGCGGCGTGAACATCCGGATGGCTTGCTAAAATTTGTTCGACGAGGGTTGTGCCGGAACGTGGCATGCCAAGAATAAATACAGGCCTGATCTTATTGTTCTCACGCCTTTGAATCCGGCTACTGGATTGAACACTCGCTGGCGTAATGGTTTGTTTGAGGTTGGTAAAAAACGTTAATTCTTCCTCTTCGTCATAATAAATAGCTTTGCGGCGCAAGGTATTTGCGAGTCGATAGTAAGCGAAGGCTTTGTCGTACTGTTTAGCGCCTTCCAGCGATTTCCCAAGCGCGAAAGCGAGGTGCATTTTTTGTTCGGGTGGTAGTTCCCTCTGCGCGAAGGCTTCTTGGAGCGCGTTCAAACCGAGGTTGGATTCTGAAGCGGCATTTTCAAGACTGGCGATTAATCCGTGTGCCTTGCCGTAGACAGGATTGAGTTCAATTGCTCGGCTCGCATCTTCTCTTGAAGCGGTGAGATCCCCATTGTCCATATGCGCCACTGCCCGGTTGTAATAGGCCTCATCGAATGCAGGGTCGAGTTCAATGGCTTTGTTGTAATGGCTAAACGCTTGAGACAGGTCTCCTGTATGACGCAGCACATTGGCGAGGTTTGTATGCACTTGGGGTGAGTTGTTGTTGCGCTTCAGAATCTCTTGATAACAGGCGATAGCCTCTTCCTGCCGACCTGTTTCCGGCAGTATATTGGCCATTGTCAGTTGTATGGCGATATTGCCTGGTAGTAGTCGGTTAGCCTCAGTAATGCTGTTTAGCGCCTTCCCTGGTCTTCCCAGTTGAAGCCAGGCGTTAGCCAAATTTCGGTGAACCTCCGGTAGCTCCCTGCTTTGCTCACGCCCAATAGCGATTGCTCGCTGGTAGTTTGCTGCCGCAGACTGGAAGTTTGATAGTTGTGCGTAGGCATTCCCCAGATTTGCTCGAATCTCGGGATTAGGCGAGTTAGCCGTGTCCGTTAACTGCAAGGTCTTTTCAAGACACTCGGCCGCATCCTTAAAACGGCCCTTTGCCTGATATGCGTTGGCCAGATTGCTGTAGGCGTCAGCATAATCGGGAGCCTGCGCAATCGACTGGCTGATTAACTCGATAGCCTGATCGGCATTGTTGGTCTGTAGTGCAATAACGCCGAGATAATGCAGTGCGACTGCATGTTTTGGCGCTTTCACAAGCACTGCTCTATATTGTTTTTCAGCCTGCAACAAATTACCGCGACTATGCTGGTTAAGCGCATCGTTGATTGCCGCCTCCAGAGAGGCAGCGGCAGTCTGTGAATCATCAGTCGGTAAGGTCATCGAGCCTGCCAATTCATATTGGATCTTGTTGGTTTTGCCCGCATGCTGAACAAGCAGAGTTCTTGGGTAACTTAAGTTTGCGCCAGTCCATGGTCTTCATATCCGCTATTAACAAATGTCCTGCGAGCGTCTCGCCTGTGCCCACAAGGACCTTGATGGCCTCCATGGCCTGAATTGAACCAATGATACCAACAACCGGAGCGGCAACACCGTTTTCGGCACAGTTAAGTTGTTGGTCGCTGGCATTTTGATACAGGCATTGATAGCAGGCGCAATCGGCGATCGCCGGATCGTAAACCATGACTTGACCCTCAAGCCTGATCGCTGCACCGGACACCAGCGGTGTCCTGCTGTTTACACATGTCTGGTTGATCATAAACCGAGTCTCAAAATTGTCAGTGCAATCGAGCACGATGGTTAAGTGATCATCCGCTGCGTGATGAGAATCGGCTATCAGGCTGGCAAATTCTGTCGAGGAAACTCTGCTGGGTATTGCGCGTACCGAAACCGCGGGATTAAGTTGTTCAATCGTATTTGCTAGCGACGTGGTCTTGTTTGCACCGATGTCACCAACGCCATGGGCAATCTGCCGCTGGAGATTGGAAAGATCGACATCGTCGTCGTCAATGATGATGAGATTGCCAATACCAGCAGAGGCAAGATACAACCCGACAGGGCAACCTAGCCCGCCGGCGCCAACGATGATCGCGGTTGCCCGGAGTAATTTTTCCTGCCCTTCAATTTCAATTTCCGGCAGCATGATTTGTCGGCTATACCTGAGTAACTCGTCGTTGTTCATTTACTCATTTTCCATTTTTGAGCCTTCTTGAGCTTGCTGACAACGATCAGGTGCCCAGCGAGTCAATACGGCTCGGGGAATGTGGTTGTAGTCTGCTAATAGTACTATTTCAGTGTAACCCTCTTTCTCAAGTAACTCGGTAACCTGTGCCTGTTGATCATACCCATGCTCGAGCAGTAATCGACCGCCAGGTTTCAGGCAGCGGGTAGATTGCCTGATAATTGTTTTTAGATCAGCCATGCCGGTATCCGCGGCGGTCAGTGCTGACATTGGTTCATATTGAAGAGCCTGCAAGTGGTTGTCATTGTGCTGAATGTAAGGTGGGTTGGATATGATCAGGTCAAATTCCTCTGGACCAAATTTACTCAGCCAATGGCTCTGTAGAAATTGTATCTTTCCTGCTGACCAATCAACGGCGTTTTTCTCAGCGACCGTCAGCGCGGCGGATGAAAAGTCCGTTGCCCACACTTCCCAATTCGGACGCTCGCGTTGAATAGCAATGGCGATGGCGCCTGTTCCCGTGCCAAGATCAACAACGCGTTGATATGCTGAGCCGCAGGTTGCGAGTACCGTTTCGACCAAAAGCTCGGTTTCCGGTCTCGGAATGAGTGTGTCAGGGGTGACCATCAGCTCCATATCCCAGAATCCTTGGCTTCCGAGAATGTAAGCGATAGGTTCTCCGGCGATGCGTCGTGCCAGCAGACTTGTATACGCCTGCGCTTCCTCATCGGTAAGACAATACTCATCGTGTGCGAGCAGCCAGCTTTTAGACCTTTGCAAGCATTCAGAGAGTAAAAGTTGGCAGTCTAGCAACGGCGTGTCTGAAGGCAATTTCGAGCTTTTAATCGAGCGGACAAGATCACCCACAGTTGTGCTGCTGGTCCTCAACATAGCGCTAGCCGTCCAATTCCTCGCCCAGCGAACTCAGCAGGTCTGCCTGATGTTCCTGTACAAGATGGTCGATGATCGGTGCCATATCTCCTGCCATGGTTTGTGCCAATCTGTGTAGCGTCAGGTTGATACGATGATCCGTTACCCTGCTATCGGGGAAGTTATAGGTTCGAATTTTCTCCGACCTATCACCACTGCCGACCAAGCTTCGGCGCGCTGCTGCTTGCTCGTCAGACTGTTTTTGTTCAGCCTGATCCATCAGTTTGGCCTGAAGCAGACTCATCGCTCGCGCCTTATTTTTGTGTTGCGAGCGTTCGTCCTGACACTCAACGACCACGCCTGTAGGAATGTGAGTCAATCGCACGGCTGAATCCGTTTTATTAACGTGCTGACCACCTGAGCCGGATGCCCGATAAGTGTCAACTCTCAGATCATTCTTATCGATTTCAATTTCATCGACGTCTTCGACTTCCGGCATGACCGCGACAGTGCATGCCGAGGTGTGTATTCGTCCCTGCGATTCGGTTTGCGGTACGCGTTGAACCCGGTGCGCGCCTGACTCAAACTTTAGCTGTCCGAACACCTCCTTGCCTGCTATACGGCTTATGATTTCTTTGAAGCCGCCATGATCGCCGGCTCGTTCATTCATAATCTCGACCTTCCAGTTCCTAGTCTCGGCAAATCGCTGGTACATCTTGAACAGGTCGCCAGCGAAAATGGCCGCCTCGTCGCCACCCGTGCCCGCGCGGATTTCTAGAAAAACATTATGAGAGTCGTTGGGGTCTCTCGGTAACAACAACTTTTGCAGTGATTGATCAAGGCCGTCGACCCGGCTTTGAAGATCGTCGAGTTCTTCGGCCGCCATCGCGCGAATGTCTTCATCTTCATCGCCCGCAAGAATTTTAGTTTCTTCCAGTTCGTTGAGCTGCCGTTCGTAGTCCCGATAGCATAAAACAACGGGCTCAATTTCGGCGTACTCTCTTGAGTAAGCCCGAAACATATTTTGATCGGAAATTACTTCACTATCGCTCATCAGCGCGCCAAGCTCTTCGTATCTCTCAAGAAGCTGATCGAGTTTGGTCTTTAATGTTGATTTCATGTTTGGTACTTCTAGTTATTGAACAGTTATTGCTCTTTTGCGTTGGGATCTTCATTACCCAATTGATACAAATCTTCAACAGCGCCGAATATGTCGGTACGTCCCTCAATACTGGCCTGTTTCAATTGAACGCTGGGTGTATGAACAATTTTATTGGTGAGTTTGTTTGCGAAATGCGTTAGTACGCTTTCAGGATCTTCCCCTTTTTCAAGACGATTTAGTGCCGAGCTCAGTTCATCGTTTTTTATCTGTTCATGAAGGTTTCGAAATTTCACGAGCAAATCTACTGCATCCAGTGACTTGTTGCTTTGTTGGAACTCGTTGACGGCGACCTCGATGATCGCCTCGGCTTCAAGCGCAGCCTCTTGGCGATTCTCCATGTTTTGGGAGATGATTTGCTGAAGGTCGTCGACGCTATAGAGATAAACATCAGCGAGGCTATCAACCTCAGGCTCAATATCCCGGGGCACGGCTAGGTCGACCATAAATATGGGTTTGTGCTTGCGGGGTTTTAAGGCGCGTTCGACAATCCCTTTGCCAAGCACCGGAAGCGGGCTTGAAGTCGCAGAAATGACGATATCAGCATCCACCAGCCTTTCTGTGAGATCCGTGAGGTCGGTTGCGCTGGCGCCAACTTCAGCAGCAATTTTTTCCGCATTCGATCTTGTACGATTTGCAATAACCATTTTTGCGATGCCAGCGTTACGCAGATGTCGGGCGACAAGCTCCGTCGTATCTCCGGCGCCAATTAGTAAGGCATGACAATCTGAGACGTTTTCAAAAAGCTGGCCTGCGAGATCAACCGCCGCAGACGCGACTGAAACAGGATGTTGCCCAATGGCGGTGCTGGTTCTGACTTTCTTTGCGATTCTGTAAGTATATTGAGACAGACGGTTGAGTGATGTGCCAAGCGTATTGCTGGCATCTGCGTAGTTGAAACAATCTTTCAATTGACCCAGTATCTGGGGTTCTCCAAGCACCATCGAGTCGAGCCCAGAAGCAACTCTCATGATGTGTTTTACGGCGCTATGCCCCCAGTGAGTGTAGGTTGAGGCCTTAATGGTCGTGGCAGGAACCGCGTGCTGTTGGGCCAGCCAGTCAATAATGAGGTCAGGCTCATTGTGACCATGAATAGCATAGACTTCAGTTCTGTTGCAGGTGGAAAGAATAGCGAGTTCCTGCAATTCGACTTCATTAACCAGAGATTGCAGTGCATTGGATATCTGATCAGGCGTGAACGCGATCTTCTCCCGTAGTGAAACGGGGGCTGTCGTGTGATTGATGCCTACAACCAATAAATCCATATCTCGAGGCGTTTAGCGCCTTTATTCCTGATTCTTGCCAGTCTCTGGCTATTTTTGATGTCCCCTAAACAGGTCACAAGGATCAACGGTCCTATAGGTTGATCAACGTTTAATGACTCTTTTGCCTGGGAAAAGTAGAATGAATATGTATGAGTGAATGCTGCACTCTCTCGCAACTCGACTCACGAAGTCGTATTTTGCCATTTTATGCGTTTTGAAGCGATACACCGATTGATTATAGGTATAGAGATTAATAGTGAGAACAAGTGCAAGCTATCCCGGTCAGAATTGATTTCCTGACTGAGCACAAAATCGCTACACTGAATTTTGCAGCGCGGGGGCATTTGTCGCCGCGAATACGAGGAATTGAAATTTGCAGTCTTTGTTACTAGTTATTGCCCTGATTCTGTTGGGAGGCTGCACCAGCCAGTCCGTGAAGGAATCAGCTCCGAAAAAAACCGATGCCTCTTCGGCGGCGGTCGACGCAAGCGCTGAGGCAGAGGCTTCGGCGGTGAATGCTTCAATTGCAGAGTCTAAGGTCCCAAAAAGGCCGAGACCCAGCGATTATCCCGTTGCCCCTTTCCCCAAAGATGCGCTTTATCAACTTCTGGTTGCAGAAGTTGCCGGTTATCGGGGTGAGTACAGCACAGCCCTTGAAAAATATGTCGATATGGCGCTCAAGACCCGCGATGCCGGTGTCGCACAGCGCGCTGCAATGTTGGCTGTTTATCTGAAGCGCTATGAAGAGGCCTTGACCACCTCAAAAATTTGGGTGGAGCAAGAGCCAGATAGTATCGAAGCCCGCAGGTACTTGTCCGAACAGCTTTTGCGTATCGGCGACATGGAGCAGGCTATCGTTCATATGGAAGCGATAAAAAATCTTGGCGGCCTCGCGAATTTTGAAAGTTTCGCCTATTCGGCGGCAAATATGGATGACAAGGGTCGGGAGGTCCTGTTGGAAGCCATGTCCAGGATGCTTGCCGAGTATCCGGGTGACGAACAACTGATGTTTTCAAAGGCGGTGCTGCTCGAACAAAGCGGCCAACTCGAAGAAGCGTTGCAGTTGGCAAATCAGCTATTGGTGTCAAAGAAAGACATTAATGTCATTGTGCTGAAGGTAAATGCACTGAAGGACCTGCTACGAACCGACGAAGCCCTAGTTTTTCTTGAGTCTACGCTTGAAGAGTTGGCAGACAAACGACGTCTGAGACTCATCTACGCGCGTATGTTGTTCGAAGCAGAGCGGTTGGTCGACGCTGAAAAGCAGTATGAGCAGGTTCACCAGCAGGCCCCCAATGACAGCGACATCCTTTTCGCCCTCGCGTTGATTTCAATGGAACAGGGGAAGGATGAGTCGGCAAAGGGCTATCTGAATCAGATGATTCGATTCAATCGAAGAGCTAATGAAGCGCACTATTATTTGGGTAGCATTGCTGACAAAAACGACAAAATCCCGCAGGCGATAAGTGAATACAAGATGGTTGGCCCCGGACGTGAGTATTTAGCCGCGCAGGTGCGGATAGCGGCTCTGTTAGCAGATCAGGACAGGTTGGATGACGCGCGGGCTCACCTAGAAAATCAACGTGCGAATAATCCTGACCGATACAACCGGCTTGTGATGATTGAGGGGCAGTTGCTAAGCGAACGGGGTCACGAAGCGGAATTCTTTGAATTGCTTGAGATGGTGATTCAAAAGCAGCCAGAAAATGTCGAGCTTCTTTATTTCAGAGCCATGACCGGTCAAAGTTTGGGCAGGCTTGATGTGCTTGAACAGGATCTGTTGCGGGTGATCGAGATCGATCCTGGTAATGCCGATGCCATGAATGCCCTCGGTTACACCCTAGCGGACCAGACTGATCGGCATGACGAAGCACTTATCCTTATTGAGCGAGCACTCGAGATAAAACCCAATGAAGCTGCCTTTATCGACAGTCTAGGTTGGGTACAGTATCGACTTGAGAATTATAAAGATGCCGTGACTAACCTTCGAAAGGCACTCTCACTGTTCGACAACGACGAGGTCGCTGCACATTTGGGCGAAGTTTTGTGGGTCAGTGGCGAACAACAAGAAGCCCGCAACGTCTGGCAGAAGGCACTGGACGCGCGACCCGATAGTGACATTCTCAAGCGGGTCATTAAACGTTTTGTTGCTCCCTGATTCGACATCACCTTGTGAATGCTCCGCATGCTGAGAAAACGCGGCTTACTTTCTGTGAGTAATATTCAGCACGCCAATTGGATGTGCGTCTGTCTGCTTGCCTTTTTGACGGGTTGCGCCACCCAGAAAGACGCGTCAGGGCCGGATAGTCAGCAGCTCACGCAGGTGACAAGTTGGACAGCGCAGGGCAAGTTGGCTTATGACGTCAATGGTCAGCGCGGAAACTTCTCGTTCAGGTGGATACAGTCAAATCATGCCTATGAGATCGTGCTTTTCGGTCCGCTTGGCATTTCCGTGGCAACAATTACTGGTAATGAGGTTTCAGCGAGGATAACAACCTCAGAGGGCCAGATGTTAAGCGCTCCTAGGCCTGAACAATTGTTACAGGAGGCTTTGGGTTTAGACATGCCTGTCTCGGCAATGACTGACTGGTTGAGAGGGGTGCCCCGAAATAAGGGTGCATCTGACAAGGTCGAAGGATCGACTAAAACGGCTGTAGAAGGCTTTAACGAACTTGGATGGCAAGTAGAGGTGCAACGCCGGGATAAGTCGATGAATCCAAGTCGCGTTAGGATATCAAGGCCAGGTGCGAATTTTCTGGTGATCGTAAAAGGCTGGTCATATTGATGATCACACTCTCGGCACCCTGCAAAATTAATTTGTTTCTTCACGTTATTGGTCGCCGTGCGGATGGTTATCATGATTTGCAGACGGCGTTTCAAATATTAGATTTTGCCGATAGGGTGCATATAGAGCGCTGTGATGAGATCAAGGTGGCTGATATGCCCGGTGTAAAGGGTGAGGACAACTTAGTCTACCGTGCTGCAGCGCTAATAAAGGCGCATGCTCAGCAAACGTGTCTGTTAAAAGACCAAATGCTCGGCGCTCGAATAACAATCGACAAGCAAATACCGATGGGAGCCGGTCTGGGGGGTGGAAGTTCGAATGCTGCGACCGTCATGCACGGCCTCAATATACTCTGGGGACTGGGTCTCACAACCAATGAATTGTGCGCGCTTGGTCTAACGCTTGGCGCTGACGTGCCTGTATTTATAGAGGGCTACAGCGCATGGGGCGAGGGTGTGGGGGAAAAACTCAAACCCATCGAATTAACGAAAAAGTGGTTTTTATTGGTAAAGCCGGAGTGTGCGATATCGACTGCTGAAATCTTTTCACATCCGGAATTGACACGGAACACAAGTCCGATCACAATAGCCCGCTTTTTGGAAGGGGGTGCCCGGAACGACTGCGAGGTCATTGTCCGGAAACTATACCCAGAAGTCGATGAAGCGCTGTCGTGGCTAAGCCACCGAGGCCTTGCTAGAATGACCGGCACAGGTTCATGCGTATTTATCGAGCTTGGTTCCAGAAAACAGGCGCAAGACCTCCAATCGCAGCTACCAGGCACTTGGGATTCTTTCGTCGCTGAAGGCTTGAACAGGTCACCATTGTTAGATGAACTGACAAAGGCTGCAGATTAAGACTCCAGCATCAGGATAGCTTCGATTGACTAGACTGATATAGGTACACATAGGTCGATTTGTAAAGTCTCTTGATACAGACTTTTTTGTGGAGAAAATGGGGTGTCGCCAAGTTGGTAAGGCACAAGGTTTTGATCCTTGCATTCGTAGGTTCGAGTCCTGCCACCCCAGCCATACACTGATAGTAGTTAGACGATCGAACTTAACCCAAGCATGCCCTGCAGAACACTGGAAGATACCCGTGGCTGAATTGAAGATTTTTTCTGGCAATGCGCACCCGAAATTGGCTAATCGAGTCGGAGACCGGCTACGCATGCCATTGGGCAATGCGAAAGTTGGACGTTTTAGTGACGGCGAAGTTAGCGTCGAAATTGAGGAAAACGTCCGCGGTAAAGACTGTTTTGTTATCCAACCAACCTGTGCGCCCACCAATGATAACTTGATGGAGCTGATCGTGATGGTCGACTGCTTGAAAAGAGCGTCGGCACAGCGAATCACTGCAGTGATACCTTATTTTGGCTATGCAAGGCAGGATAGAAGGGTAAGGTCTGCGAGAGTGCCGATCACAGCGAAGGTGGTTGCAGATATGCTGAATCATTGCGGCGTGGATAGGGTGCTGACGATAGATTTACATGCAGACCAGATACAGGGTTTTTTCAATGTCCCTGTAGACAACATATACGCGACACCGGTGATGTTGACTGACATCGAACGGCAGGCGTACGAGAATTTGATGATTGTGTCTCCAGACGTTGGCGGCGTGGTCAGGGCCAGAGCCATGGCCAAGCAGCTCGATGACACGGATCTCGCGATTATCGATAAGCGTCGTCCTAACGCCAATCAGTCAGAAGTGATGCATATTATTGGCGACGTGAAAGACAGAACCTGTCTGCTGGCGGATGACATGGTTGATACTGCGGGCACTCTGTGTGCAGCTGCGGATGCTTTGAAAGCTAACGGGGCAACGAAAGTTGTTGCATATTGTACCCATCCCGTTCTGTCTGGTAACGCAATAAAAAATATAGAAGGCTCAACGATAGATGAATTGGTTGTGACAGACACCATCCCGTTGACTGAAGAGGCAAAAGTCTGCAAAAAGATTCGTCAACTGAGTATTTCTGATGAACTGGCAGAGTCTATTCGCCGGGTAAGTAACGAAGAGTCTTTGAGTGCACTTTTCAGTAAAAGAATTCAACCCGCACTGTTCTAATGACTCAATACTGACATCTTGTCAGCATTGCGTTTAACAGAAAGCGCGAGTGAATATTAATGTTCCATTAGGGACAGCTTTAAACGCCAGACGATTGCGGTCGCAGTAATCCCTGGCTTAATTTTTGGAGAAAGTAAGATGGCAAACGAATTCGAGCTAGATGCCGAACTGCGAACTGACCTGGGGAAAGGTGCGAGCCGCCGCCTGCGTCGGCTTGCTGATCTTGTTCCTGCAGTTGTTTATGGCGCAGGAAAAGATCCGGTATCAATCAGCATTCCGCACAAAGATATCCACAAAGCCTGCAGTAACGAGGCGTTTTTCGCGCACATTATCAAGATCAATGTGTCCGGTGGAAGTGATAGCGCAATTATCAAAGATCTGCAAAGGCACCCTGCAAAAGATCGCATTATGCATGCTGACTTTTTGCGTGTTCAAATGGACCAAGCGATCACTGTTGAAGTACCACTGCATTTCACCAACGAGGACAACTGTATTGGTGTGAAGCAAGACGGCGGTATGATTTCGCACGTTGCAACGTCCCTTGAAATTTCTTGTCTACCCGGCGCACTGCCTGAATACATCGAAATCGACGTGGCTGAACTCAAGTTGGGTGACAGTATTCACATGAGTGAAATCGTGTTGCCTGAAGGCGTCGAGATTCCTGAACTGGCTTATGGTGAAGACCATGACCAGGTTGTTGTCGCGATTAACGCAACGCGTGCAACAGCAGAGGACGACGACGTAGACGAAGAGGCTGGTGAAAAAGCCGCAGAAGGCGATGAGCCGGAAGCCACTGAAGACTAGTCAAAATCCTACTTCTGGATAACTAGTTCAAGAGGTAAGTCATGAGTCCACCATTAAAGTTGGTGGTTGGCATTGGAAACCCGGGAGCACAATACGCGAGAACCAGGCACAACGTTGGTGTCTGGTTCGTTTCCCGGTTTGCTGATCAACAAGCGGCAACCTTCAAGGAAGAAAAGAAGTTTTTTGGTCAGGTCGCGACAACCCGTGTTGATGACCAAGAAGTTAAGCTGCTTATTCCTAATACCTACATGAACGAAAGCGGCAAATCTGTCGGCGCGCTGGCACATTTCTTCAAAATAATGCCAGAAGAAATATTGATCGTGCATGATGAACTTGACCTCGCGACAGGCATCATCAGGTTCAAACAGGGCGGTGGTCTCGCAGGACATAATGGGCTCAGAGACATAGCAAGATCGTTGGGCGGTGCTCAGCATTTTAATCGATTGCGTATTGGCGTCGGACACCCGGGTTCAAAAGAGCAGGTGACCGGCCATGTGCTCGGCACCGTTTCACAAAAAGATGAAGACACCATCTGGCGATGTATAGAGGAAGGGCTTCATCACATACCAATGGTGGTTCGAGGTGACTGGCAACCTGCCATGAACACGCTAAATGGCTTTAGGGTCGAGGAATAAAACAATGGGATTTAACTGTGGCATCGTGGGATTACCCAATGTTGGCAAGTCGACGCTGTTCAATGCGCTGACGAAAGCAGGCGTCGGCGCTGAGAATTTTCCATTCTGCACAATTGAACCGAATTCCGGCGTTGTGCCCATGCCTGACCCAAGGCTGGATCAACTGGCCGAAATCGTGAATCCCCAGCGAGTCGTGCCAACCTCAATGGAGTTTGTTGATATTGCGGGATTGGTCGAAGGGGCTTCAAAAGGTGAAGGGCTGGGTAATCAGTTTCTCGCCAATATTCGCGAGACAGATGCCATTGCGCACGTGGTTAGATGTTTTGACGACGAGAATGTAACCCATGTATCTGAATCGATTAATCCTGCGCGTGATATCGACATTATCAACACAGAGCTGTTGCTAGCGGATCTCGAGTCACTGGAAAAAGGTATCACCAGGGTAGGTAAAACAGTGAAAAGCGGCGACAAGGTTGCTGCGGCCAAGGTGGCATTTTTCGAAAGAATCCAGGCGCATATTAACGAAGGCAATCCGGCGCGAACCCTCGAATGCACGGCTGAGGAACGCCTAGATGTGCGCGAGTTACATTTGCTGACGATGAAGCCTGTGTTGTATATCGCCAACGTGGATGAGGAAGGATTTGAAAACAATCCCTATCTTGATGCGGTAACCGAGATCGCCGAGGCAGACGGCTCGGAACTGGTTGCGATTTGCAACAAGCTAGAAGCGGAAATTGCCGAACTCGAGGAAGATGAGAAAAAAGAGTTTCTTGCCGACTTGGGAATGTCTGAACCGGGTCTGGACCGAGTGATTCGTGCCGGTTACAAGTTGCTTGGGTTACAAACCTACTTCACAGCGGGTGAGAAAGAAGTTCGTGCCTGGACTGTTCGTCAGCAAGCGACGGCACCTCAGGCAGCAGCCGTGATTCATACAGACTTCGAGAAAGGATTTATTCGCGCTGAGGTGGTTGGTTTTGACGACTACATCACTGGTAACGGTGAGTCAGGCGCGAAAGATGCAGGAAAATGGCGTCTAGAAGGCAAGGAATACCTTGTCAAAGACGGGGATGTCATTCACTTCAGGTTTAATGTTTGACAAAAACCTCAGTAATCGGGAAAATTCGCGTCCTTCTCGAAGACACCATAAAGTTTTAATGTGGCTATGTAGCTCAGCTGGTTAGAGCACAGCATTCATAATGCTGGGGTCGGTGGTTCAAGTCCACCCATAGCTACCAACTTCTTTGCAGCCAAAGGCTGCAAATGAAGCATAAAACCCAGCCCGCTCGCGGCAGCGGTTCGCGAAGCAAACCGCGAGAGCCCCCAAACGAACGGTCCAACACTAAACCTCACCAATCGCCGACTGCACCGACGTCGCCCGGTCATGGCCCATGCCGGCCAGCCAATGGTTGGTGCTAAAGAACTGAATATTGATTTGCGGCGGGTCTTCATTGATGCGTGACACAGGGAAGCGGTTACTCTTTAGAGAATTTGCCTTTTATGCTCGAAGCGGGAAGTTGTTAGTATCTAACTAACAAAGACTTCCCTTATCAATGGTCAATAAAAAGATGGCGTTATTAAGTGTTCTTTCGTCTTCTCAAGGCAATCAACCCAATCAGACCACCACCAAATATAAACATAGTTAACGGAGTAGGAACTGGATTTGGCCTTCGGTGACCGCGTTTGTCGTATGATGCGACACTGTTTGATGCGCCTTAGTTACAAAGCTTGTAAGTGTAGAAGTAGTAGACGCTTGATTTTTAATAGGTTTGGCCAAGCAAATTTTGATGTCTAAATTGTCTAGATTTGCAAAGTGGTTACAAACATCATTTCAGCGAGCGCAACATGCTGTTTTGTAAATGAGGCAGTTGCACCCTATCTAGGTGACGATGCTATATCTCGCGGCTATGACTCAGGGATTGACGTGACACCAGAGGCCACAGCTGATCGCATCGTGTCCCTATCCACGGCTCTACTGACACGTTTTCAAAATCAACGACCTGATAGCGACAACGAAACCACGCTCAACCAGTTTGTCGATACCATCCAAAAAGGAATTGAACGAGGGTTCTCTGAAGC
>UPTG01000213.1_pt1 | contig 50582 bp, 55 predicted proteins | sample 2160121 | NCBI WGS metagenome assembly UPTG01 (sample SAMN06266255, study PRJEB28933) | marine metagenome | isolation source: Columbia River Estuary | place: USA:Columbia River Estuary, USA | collected 2014-07-27 | reverse complement strand
AGCTTTTTACCTTGTAACCTTTGCGCCTTGTAACCTTGTAACCTTTGCGCCTTGTAAACCTTTGCTTATCGTTTTACGTTTGTTTAAACATGATGAAACAACGGTTAACCTTTGCCCTATTTTTAAAATTATTCTAACTAAAATAATACCAAAAAACCACAAATTTAATATTTAAACTAAAAAAAAATTAAAAAAACTTTTAAAGATAACTAACTGAAAACCAATGTTTTATAAAAATCTATTAAAAAGATCTAATTTTTATTTGCCTAATTATTTGCTTTATTCAATTATTAATTTATATATTTGCATCGTAGCAATGACCTAATGATTTGTTACTAATCTAAATTTTATCTTATGAAAACAAATGTAAAAAATGCAACATCAAAAAAAGTAGTTAAAAAAACTGCAAAAGTTTTAGTAAAATTAACTGAAGCGCAAAAGGAAGAAAGACGTAAAAAAAGACTTGCAAACCCTCAAATCTCACATTTAGCAAGTGCTGTTTACAAATCTGAAATTTTAGATTTTAAATTTGATGCAAAGGCTAATTTGATTGAGGCTAAAAGACGTCAAAACAAAGTTAATTTTGTGAATAGTGGTTACGAAAATTTAGCCGACTTAAAGACTGCTAACAAAGTAATTAATGCAATTTGCAAAAAACCCGAATTTATCTCAATATCTATTGAGGCAGTTAGAACTAACAAAGATGGTAGTTTTTCTCCTTATTACTTTACGCAAATGATGCAAAATGTAGTTAGACTATTGAAGAAAGATTTTAGTATTCAAACGGCATTGATACACATTAAAAACACTAAAAAAGCAAATGCTACAAAGTAAACCGAAACGGGCAAAATTTGCCCGTCATAGACTACGAGTTGAAAAGTCTATCTGAAGAGTAACTCAAAAAACGTTCTTTTACACTATTCAAAATGCAGTTAGTTAATATAGGTTAAACCATATTAGCACACGACCGAAGGAGGCAAGACCACTTCAAAAGGACTGCAAGTGTAGACATATTGATAAGTTAGAAATAGTCATAGTTAGTTAGTGACCTAAGGTGGTGAAATCCTAGTACCTACGTGCAAACGTAAGCGTGAAAAGATAGAGGCAATAAAGACTTATCAAGATTGATAAAAAACAATTCAAGCAATGGAATCGATCCGTCCAGTTGTCATGGAGGCAAGACCACATGACGTAAAAAAAACTAGGACAAATGCGATGCAATGACACGCACGTGAACATTCGATAACTGAACACGCACCAATAATTGTGAGGTGTAGGCTATGTATGGGTAAAGTATCAAGACTACCTATTAAGCATAGAGTGAACTATATTATTTCGATATAGTAGAGAGCCGTAAAATTGCCTCTCGGTATTACTAGAACAGATAGACAGACACACCTAGCAAGTGGAGAGTCTATGTTGTAAAGAGAAAAGAGAAACGATATTACAGAGATACAATATTGGGAAGAAAGGAATGTATCAAGGTAATATGTTTGGCATGTAGTTAGGACTACTGAGGGTTCGAATCCCTCCATGCCATCTAAAAATAAATCCAATGGACGAATTAAATAAAATAATCGCAAAAGTAAAATTATTATCTAACCTTTTAAACACAAGTACACAATGGGAACAAGAACTAGAATTAGAGTAGGGAAACTTACAGAGTTTATCGAGCAAAACGCAAAGCTCAGAAAGAAATACGGAGAAGTCATAGAGCAAATCATGAAAGAAAACGACTGCTCCTGGACCGAAGCAAAGAAAATCCACAAGTTCGAACAAGTGGAGAACAACATCCGAAGAGAATTCAGAAGGATGAGTGTGAACGAAGCAAGTGAACAAGTAATCAATAAATAATAGAAATCTATTAATTTTAAAACCAATAGCAATGTTTACAAAAGAATTAAAAGTATTTAGAAAAGCGTCGAAGATAATCTTTGACAAACCTCATCACAAAATAGATATAATGAATAGGTTATTTATGGTTGACCATTTCGACATGATGGAATGGGTAGCAGGAGATAACGTAATAAGGATAGATGGGTACTTGACAACTCAAGACTCTATGTATAAAGCTAAAATAAAGACTTTAGAGGAGTTGGAAGATTACTATGTTAAACATATTAAATAATAATAATTATGATACACAAAGTATTACCAACAGGACTGCACTCACTAATCGACGACAGAGGGAGAGTGCATATTTTCACAGAAGAAGAGTACACGCATATGACGTGGTGGACAAAAGTTAAACTTAAATATAAATTAAACAATTAGAACAATGAGAGGAACTAGAATAATGTTAGCCGTAGTGATAACACTAATTATCACATATATAACTCTTGGGTTATTTCACTTTTTATTAAGCACTTGTACATTCAGGGAGAGTTTAATCTCTAGGCCAGTAGTAATGGTAATGTTTGTTATAGGTTGGATTCCTGCTGTTATAGTAGGTCATGATGTAGCTTATGATGAATAGAAAGTTAGACGCATATAGAATCGATGTTTATCCTGTGCATGACGATGAATATCAAGATGAGCTTAGGTTCAAGGGAACTTATGCTCATGGAGAACTTGAAACTGAATTAGATTATGATATATTCTCATTCAGTAGAAACCCAAACATAAATGGGCAAGGTGAGTACGAGTTCATTATAAACGACAGAATAGCCACATTTTTCTTATGGGAATCAGAGATTGACATGGGAAGTAAGTGGAGAGGCTACCTGATCTATAACACCGACAAAGAATATAGTTGGGCGAAAGAACAATATAAAACAAAACAAAACTTAATTTAAATTAAACGATGAGATATGAAGAATTTAAAAACACAAATCGACGATTTATTAAAAGAATTTAACAGAGCTGATGAGAATGGGGAATTGGTGCATGATGATTTATGGGAATATGATGCATGTACAACATTAGAAAACTTTGTCGAATTCATTAAAGAACGTTTAACCAATACAAACAATTAGATTAATTATGAAACACTATTTTTTATTAGAAGCAACTGTAAAGCGCAGTAAGTTCGGATACATAACAGAGGGAGATACAGTCTTTGTTATTAAAGTGAAGGGAGCATTGTTTACTCCAAGCGACACAGAGTCAGGGAAGAGGGAAGACATAAGACTCAAAGAACCTAAGTATTACCTATGCAAATCCATTGATGAAGATGGACAAGTGTTAGATTGGAGTGAGTACATCTACGTAATAGATGAAGAAGATTTAGAGTTTAAACAAGTAACATATAAAACATAGAATTATGAGAACAGATAACAAATTAATCGCAGAATTTATGGGGGTAGTATTCCATGATGACGAGAATCAATACTACAACGCAGATGGACTGCACATAGGATTAGACTTAAAATACCACACATCATGGGATTGGCTGAGGCCTGTATGTCAACAAATTGACAAATACCTAGAGGATAATATATCGCTGATAGGATACTTTGATGATTGCTTAAGGTCTAATGATATAGACGTAAGGTATCAAGCAGTAGTAGAATTTATTAAACAACTAACAATTAAATTTTAAATTATGAGCAATTACAAGGAAATTAGGCACAATCCACCTGCCTTAAAAGTAGTGGACAATCCGTCAAGAGTGACGATGAAGATGGTTGATTGCATGTGCGACAATCGTTCAGAGATTAAATTCCTAAAGACAGAGGACTTTTGGAAAGTATGGGCAGTATTGCCTAGTGGAATGGGTAACTCAATGAGCAACTATCAATTCGGTTGTGGTGCAACAGGAGGAGGATTCAAGGCAACTTCTGATGACCTATGCTGGATGGCAGAGGAAGGAGAATGGGATAAAATCATCAAGGTTATTAATAGTGGAGTTTCAGCAATAGAACTAATTAGAAGCAAGTAAAAATTAAAGATGAGTGTGAACGAACGAACGAATAAAGGGATAAGCCGAAACCCTAAACAGTAGGCATAATTAAATTTTATTAAAATGATTGAAACACAAGATGAAATGGTTACCACCGACCAAGGCGTGGAACTGTTAGAAAGTCTATGCGTATGGTCTGAAGTAATGGACCAGTGGATAGACAAAGATGACAAGGTTGTCTGCGCAGAAGGAGACATCATGTCCAAAGATTATCGGGACGATAACTACAATTACTGTGAGGACACAGATGATTATCATCATCATGATTATTGTTGGTGGTGCGAAGTGAATGAAGTTTATTTTAGCGACAATGAAAGCTGTACAACGTCCTTTTGTGGAACTGTAGGACATGAAGATTCATTCGAAAACTCTGATTACTATGTTTGGGTAGACCGTGGATGTGCATCAGACCAATGGGTGTATTCAGATGAAGCTGTATACTGTGAGGATATAGAAGGATATGTTCATGATGATGATTCTCACTATTGTGAAAATAATGAATGTTCTTACTATCACGAATCAAATTGTGGTGGAGGCAATGACATAATCAACTCTTATCATTCATCATCAAAGTTTGTTGAAAATCACAACAGCCTATGGCTAAGGAGTGACTTCAGCATTGGCTTTGAGGTAGAGAAGACAGGGTTTGAGACAGATGACTATGGTACAGCTAGTGACCAAGGCGATTCTGTTGGAGAGTTTTCATTCTTTGCAGGATTTGAAACAGATTCAAGCTGTGGAGTAGAGGCTGTATCCCATGTATTTCCTCTATCTCCACCAAGAAGTAAGTGGAGAAAAGAGGTGTTTGATATGATGAATGATGCTTCATGTATCATCAACAGCGATACGGATATAAGCTGTGGAGGACACATAACTATATCTGTCAACCCAAACTTTTTCAAGGGAGATGCTTATGATGTGGTCAATGCAGTCAAGCCAAAACTTGCATTGCTTTATGCGTTATATAGATACAGACTCAAGCGATCGTACTGCGCTCAAAACAAACCAGTGAAGAAAGAGGACAATGCAAAGTACTCTCCTGTAAATGTAAAGAGTGGTAACAGGATTGAGTTTCGTATACCTTCAAGAGTAAAGAATGTCAAACAACTTAAGCTTAGGTATGACTTTATGTACAGTATGTTTTACTATACATTTAAAGAAGAAACGAGCTTCGAAGACTTCTGCATAAAAGTAAGACCAATACTTATGAAGATGTATGAAGGGAATTCAGACAAAGTAAACATGGTGTACTCATACGCTCAAGACTTCAAGAAATACTTGGCATCAGAAGAGGTGTCACCAAACATAGAACAATTCATTAACCCAAAACAAAACGATTAATTATGTGCGTTATTATTATTAAAGACAACAAGAAAGTTATTAGTACAAGCACCTTAGTTGCTTCAGCATCTATAAATCCACATGGACTAGGTGTGTTGTGGCTAGACAAATGGAACATTACATATCATGACAGCAATGATTTCATGATACTAAAAACAGAGAGACCATTCATTGCACACTTCAGATACGCTACAGTTGGCGCAGTCAACAAAGCCAATTGCCATCCGTTCAACATCAACAAGAACGAGGTGCTGTTTCAGAATGGTACAGTATGGAACTTAGGCAGTAAGAAGAAGACAGACACGCAACATATGGCAGAGATACTTTCAGACATACCTAAACGTAGATGGGCTGAGGTTCTAGAGATGAGCGACTGTAGGTTTGTTACTGCTAATCTAAAGAAGAAGACCTATGAAGTATACAATGAGTCTGATTGGATTACTAAAAACAATATTATGTATAGTAAAAAGAATGTGTTGGGAAAGCACTTAATCGCTGTGTATGGTACGCTTAAGAAAGATTACAGCAACTACCACAACTACCTGACACAGTCTAAGTATGTAGGTCCGGGTATGACTATGGAAAAGTATCCGTTACTCATAGAAGGACTACCCTTTCTACTTAACAAACCAGGGGTTGGTCACTATGTAGACGTAGATTTATTCTTAGTAGATGATGTGACTCTTGGAATGATTGACGGACTAGAGGGACATCCTGATTGGTACTACAGAGAGAAGATTGATGTAGACACTAAAGACGGAACAGTTCTTACTGCATCTGTATACTTCAACGACAAAGAAGACTCAGGCATACACCATAAAACATACACTCAAGAACTTAGACCTTTATCTACATTCGATGAATGGGATGGAGATTATAATGAGGAACATGAATGCCAATGTGAAGCGCCTGAATCAGTATGGGATGAGTGGGACAATGAGTTCTATTGTGTTAACTGTATGTCTACAATAAAAGAAACAATTTAATAATTAATAAATAAAAATTATGCAAACAAAAGATGAAGCACACTCTTCAAAGTTCGATAAACTTTTAAGAGGTAAAAAGATTGACTCATGTAGATACATGACCAGAGAAGAAGCCGATCAATTTGGTTGGTACAAACGTCCATTGATTATAATGTTCACAGATGAAAGCTATATCATACTACAAAAAGACGATGAAGGTAACGATGGAGGCGCAGCCTTGTACGAAGACATACCAAGTAAGGAAAACTATCATATTATTTATACACTTTAAAGACAGTTAGAATTATGAACATAAACACAAAAGGAACTTACGTCATTAAACAAGACCACTATGTATTAAGTATAGATTATACTTACTATTATAATACTGGCACACACGAGCAACCAACTGAGGCAGACATGGAGATAACTAATGTCGAGCTAAACGGTATGGACATCACGGACTTCTATTGGGACTACGTTGATGATAAATTACACACAGATGTGTGGGAATACGCACAACAAAACAATTAAATCATGGCAAAACTTAAAACTTATCAATGTATAGAGCATAATGAAATATTCTATATAGACGCAAAAGACAGACAAGAAGCAGAAGAGCTTGCTTCTATGTATGGAGGTAGTGTAATTAAAGAAACAATTAACAATTAACAATTAAAATTATGGGATTAGACATGTACCTGTCCAAGAGGACATACGTAAAAAGGTGGGACCACCAAAAAACAGAGAGACAACACGAAGTAATAGTTAATCGTGGAGGAAAGCCAAGGGGAGACATTGATAGCAGCAGGATATCTGAAGTCATTGAAGAAGTAATGTATTGGAGAAAAGCAAATCACATACACAAATGGTTTGTAGACAATGTGCAAGATGGAGTAGATGATTGTAAGGAGCATTGGGTAAGTGAAGGAAAATTACAAGAGCTTCTTAATCTTTGCGAGAAAGTATTAGAGAGCAAGAACTCGGATTTGCTTCCACCTTCTGATGGCTTTTTCTTTGGAGGATCAGAGATTGATGACTACTATTATATTGAAGTAGCAGACACAATTAAAACACTAACTCATGAGTTAGATTTAGTTAGAAAAAACAAGTCAAGTGGCGATTTTTATTATCAGTCATCTTGGTAAATCAAATATTAATTTAAATTTAAACAGATGCCAAATCACGTTTACAGTTTTATATCGGTTGAAGAAAAGTATGTCGATAAGTTAGAAGAAATATCTAAGGTAGGATTATGTAGGTACTACAAGCCAATGCCCTTAGAGTTAGAGAAGAGCTCATCTCCATGTAAAATTATAACAGCAGCTCAACACAAAAAAGGAGAGAGAGGTATAACTAAGGTTATGCAAAGGAATCTCAAAGAGAAGTACGGATATGATAATTGGTATGACTGGGCTAATCATAATTGGGGAACAAAGTGGGGTTGTTATGATGGCGAACATGATGATGGGCTTTACAGATATACATCAGCATGGGGACCAGTGAGTGATAAGATCCTGAGTATGCTACTAAAAGATATACCATCATTCCATTTATCTTGGGAAGAAGAGCAGGGCTACGGCGCAGAAATAGATTACGTAGATGGCGAGGTGTCATCTTACATAGATTGGGACACGCCACCTTGGGTATGGGATATTCCAAAAAACACCAATGATGATATAACATACCTAGAACATGATTACACCAATGGAGAAGGTACATTTCCTAAAGGATTCTATGCGTACTGTAATCTTCATGAGTACTTAGGAGAAACCCTTGAAGAGGCTGAAGCCAATCTTATGTAAGATTGTTCACACTCATAAGTATTTTTTTAATATAAAAGTTGGGAAAGTTGGGCATAGTTGGGCAAAAGCCCAACTTTTTCTTCTAATAAAAGTTTGATTTTAATCAAACTACATCAAACAAATCAAACTATCCGCCCATTATGGGCTAATAATGCCCATTTAGGGGCTAATAATGCCGATTTTCGGCATGGTATCATATCTTTTTAGGCATGACACTATGTGTAAATATATTTATATAACTTTTATTTGCATATTATTTGCATTTTATATAACTTTTATTTACTTTTACAAAAAATAATACTCAGTAGGAATAAAAATCCTTAGTTGTCGCTAATGTAGGCCGCTGTAATGCTAAAAATAGTTAACATGAGACCCGCTTGAGTATATACTTTCATTAATCTCATAAATTACAGTAAGACTGACAGCACGGAAAGACGGCTCCCTTAGGGGATAACTTAAATAAACAATAAATGAAAATATTAATCGCAGAAACACTAAACATATTGTATAAGGTTGAAGACTATCTTGAGTATGATAAGACAGAACTAGGCAAGAATGTAGGAGAATTAATAAATAAACTTCAAAACGAATTAAAATGAATGTATTATCACTATTCGATGGCATGTCCTGTGGACAGATAGCTCTCAAGAATCTTGATGTAAAAGTAGATAACTACTATGCATCAGAGATTGACAAGTACGCTATACAGATAGCAAAGAAAAACTTTCCTAACACAATACATCTTGGAGATGTCACACAGATACCTTCTAGTGTGTTTGGTGTTAATGGATTCAATACTAAGATTGACTTAGTTATGGGTGGTAGCCCATGTCAAGGATTTAGTAGGGCAGGTAAGAACTTAAACTTCGATGACCCAAGAAGTAAACTATTCTTTGAGTTTGTTAGATTAGTCAAAGAGCTCAAGCCTAAGTATTTTTTGCTAGAAAATGTGAAGATGACTAAAGAGCACAGAGATACGATATCAAAGTTTCTAGGAGTAGATCCTGTATATATAGATTCAGCCTTGGTGTCTGCACAGACCAGGAAGAGATACTATTGGACAAATATACCTTACATCTTTGGACCAATTAATCAGCACATAACTCTTAGAGATATTATTCAAACTGAAGGAGAGCTGAAGAATTCAGAGGTAGACGAGAGAATGGTTACAAAGTTGGGGAAAGCGTATTGTCTTACTGCTAGATATGATGGCGCTGTTTGGTGGAATAGTATAGAGAGAAGCCAACGAACCATGATAAGAATAGAGGACAAGGTTGTGTTTCCTGAAGCCACAAAGAAAGGATATGCTGAAGCAGGAGTTGGAGAAGGATTAGACTTATCTTATCCAAATAGCACAACAAGAAGAGGTAGGTCGTTAAAAGATAAGGCACATTGCCTTACAACAATCTCACCTAATCAAGGTATTATAAATGAGAAATACAATTGGAGAAAGCTCACACCAATAGAGTGTGAGAGGCTACAAACCGTACCTGACAACTATACCGAAGGAGTTTCAAACTCTCAGAGGTATAAGATGCTAGGTAATGGCTGGACAGTTAAAGTAATTGAACACATAATTAAAAACATGGAAATATGAATTTACTAACACAAAACAGTAAGCTTAAAAAGACAAGTAAAGAACTTAGCTTGAGAGTATTTAACTTTGGGATTCCTGCCTATAAATCGGCAAGTGGAAAATTAACATGCCCTATGGCAGATGAGTGCGTACAATTTTGCTACGCTAAAAAAGGTGCGTACATTTGGAGTAACGTCAAGCCTGCATTTGAAAAGAGATATCAGCTAAGTAAGACGCTAGAATTTATTGACGCTATGAATGCAGAGATAAAAAAGAAGCGACCAGATTATGTAAGGGTACACGATAGTGGAGATTACTATTCGAGAAGCTACCTAGCCAAGTGGATTACAATAGCTAATCAGAATCCAAGTGTACGATTTTATAGCTACACCAACATGGTTGATATGATTTTAAAGACTAACCTACCTGATAACTATGATATTATATTTAGTAACTCAGGTAAACAAAAACATTTAATAGATGAAAAAACTCACAGGCACACAAAAATATTTGATAATAGCAATTCTTTGGACAATTCTAAATACGTGGATGCTTCTAGTGTAGATTTATATGCCACTAAATGGTTTAATAAAAGCAACAAAGTAGGATTAATATTTCATTAAAAAGCAAATAAATAGTATATATTTGTTAAATAAATAGTATATTTGTAAAACATAAAATTCTAAACTGATGGGAAGATCAAGTAAAGAGTTCATTAAACAAAGAGAGGGAGAGTTGAACTCACTCCCCACAATTCAAGCTCCATTTTCTTGGGGACTTTATTTCGAACAATTAGGAAACCAATACAATAAAAATGAAAAACAGGATATGTAACATGTATGTTGACTTCATCTGTGATGAATGCGGCATAAGTAGAGATGAATTTTTCTCAAACTCACGAAAGAACAGAAAAGCAATTGCTAGGTATATGTTTTATTATGTATGCAAACAAAGACCTATGACTATGTTGAACATAGTAGATTATATGTCAGACAACGGCTTCAGTGTCACTCGTCAAAATATAGAATACGGTCTTTCTAAAATAAATGAAGATAAAGATAAAGATTTATGGAGACTCATAAACTCTTGTATTATAACTTTTAAAAACCAATAAATAAATTATGGCAAACACAAAATCAACATTCAGAACATTGGCAGCTCTCAATGTAAAAGACAGAGTAGAAAAAAAGGGAAGATTTGATTATCTATCTTGGGCATATGCCTGGGCTATGATTAAAGATCAATACCCTGATGCAAATAGAAAAGTGTATGAGTCAGAGCATACAGGACTCAATTATTTTACAGATGGTAACACTGGTTATGTTAAAGTAGGTGTTACTATTAATAATGTAGAACACGTAGATTACTTACCTATTATGAATCATAATAATCAATCGTTATCTATTGAAAAGATAACATCTTTTGCAGTAAACAAAACTATTCAACGTAGTACAGTAAAAGCTATTGCGATGCACGGATTAGGATTATCTTTATGGGCAGGAGAAGATTTAGTAGGAATAAGTGAAGAAGCACCTGCTGTAAAGGCAACAAAGAAGCCAACGCTAAAAAAGACTTCTGAAAAATGGGATGATGTAGTTAACTATGTAAAGAGTAACAACTCAAAACCTCTTTCAACTATCATCAAAACATTGGAAACACGATACACAATACCTGCAACAATTAAAAAAGAACTAGGAAAATATGTCAAGTAATATTATAGAACAATTAAAAGACGACTCTAAATACTACGGAGACTTTGGGAAGCAATATTTATCTAACTCGGATATATATAACCTACTAAAGAATCCTAGAAAGTTTAGACAGAATGAGAAGGGTCTTCCTTTAATAATGGGAGGTTATTTTCATACTGCAATGCTTGAGCCTGATAAGTTACATACTTACTCTATAATGGATATGTCTACTAGGTCTACTAAGGCTTTTAAGGAATACATATCTGATAACGACTTAGATCCATATGATGTGCTACTTTCTAAAGAAGTAGACACTATTAATACTTGGGTAGATTCAATGAAGTCTAACTTTACAATGTATACAGATATATATGAAGAAGGAAATATCTACGAGCAACCAGGTGTTACTGAGTTGTTTGGAATTACTTGGAAAGGAAAGGCTGATATCATAACAAAAGATAAGGTCATTGATATAAAGACATCAGGTGATATCAATAAGTTTAAATGGAGTGCTAATGATTACAACTACGATAGTCAAGCATACATATACCAACAATTGTTTGGTAAGCCTGTTGAGTTCTATATAGTAGACAAGAAAACTCTTATGCTAAAGATAGCAAAGCCTAGTGAAGAAACATTACTTAGAGGTAGAGATAAGGTTATAAGAGCAGTAGAGATGTTTAATAAATACTTTTCTGAAGATTCAGAAAAAGACCTTACGCAATTTATTGAGTACGAACAATTTTAAAATTGTTCACACTCATAAAAAAAAAGGAGTCAGAGTAGCTTCTCCAACTAAGCTACCAAATAAACACAATTTAATATGTCACAAGACAAAATTTTTGCAGACGGATTTCTTTTCAAGAGAAGAGAGAACGCACCAGACTTTGTAATCGGTAACATCAGCGTTAAAGTTGAAGAAGCGATTTCATTTTTAAAAGCCAATCAGAAGAATGGTTGGGTAAACTTAAATGTTTTAACTGCTAAATCAGGTAATCCATACATTGAGCTTGACCAATTTGTTCCAAAGAAAAAGGAAGGCGTAAATGATATTCCTGTAAAGGCAGAGACTGTAAAGGTCGAAGCTGAAGAACAAGACGACTTACCATTTTAATAGCGATTGAAAAGGATTAGGGATATATATCTATCCCTTTTCTTTTCTTTTTTTTATGACATAAATGTTAACTTTTTTCCTTAGATATGAGAAAATAAAAAAATAAATAATAAATAAACTATATAGTAGTATATAGAAGTCAAACTTAGCATATGGGTAATGTAACAATTTTTAGAAACATAAAAGACACTTCTACTCCTTTCTATAGAGACATAGAGTCTATTTTAATTAGAATAAAAGATGGAAGTTCAAAGAGTTTAATAAAACAAATAAGGTCTGAGAAAGATAAATCGGTAAGGCAGGAATTAAAAAAGAACCTACCTGCGATATGTTTTTCAGGGACATTTAATAAAAGATCAGACAACAGTATAAAAGAACATAGTGGTTTTATATGTTTAGACTTTGATGGATATAAAACCAAGAAGGATATGATGTCAGAAAAAGAAAGACTATCTAAGGATAGGCATGTATTTTCTGTGTTTATATCTCCAAGTGGCAATGGCTTGAAGGCTATCGTTAAGATACCTAAAGACCCAGACAATCACAAGAACTATTTCTTGTCATTAGAAAAGCATTTTAATTCTAAATACTTTGACAAGACTAGTAAGAACATATCAAGAGTTTGTTATGAATCATATGACCCATTGATATACGTTAATATTAATTCTCATCTTTGGGATAAGATAGAAGACCCTGAGTATAAGGTTATTGATAAGTATTCATCTAAACCCACCATACCAGTTACTGATGAAAACAAAATAGTAGATATTTTAATGAAGTGGTGGACCAGGAAGTATGGCATAGTTGATGGAGAGAGAAACAATAATGTGTACATATTAGCCGCGGCCTTTAATGATTATGGCATAAGTAAGTCTTTAGCAGAGTATATAATGTGTCAGTTTGAGAGCAGAGACTTTAGTGTTAATGAAATAAAGACAACAATAAACTCAGCCTATTCTCAAACACAAAACTTTGGTTCTAAGTATTATGAAGACGAAGACAGGGTTAATCAGATTAGGGCAAAACTAAAACGTGGAGTATCAAAAAAGGAGATACGTCTTCAATTAGCTGAATCCGGTATTGAAGACGCTGTAGCTGAATCTACTATTAGAGCAGTAGAGGAAGAGGAGTCGGATAAAAGATTTTGGGTAAAGAATGATAAGGGAGTTATAAAAATTATACACTACTTATTTAGGGCTTTCTTGGAGGATAATGGGTTTTATAAGTATATGCCAGATGGTAGTAAGCATTTTATATTTGTAAAAGTAACAAGCTATATAATAGACCATACTAATGAAGAAGAGATTAAGGATTATGTATTAGGATATCTAGAAACGTTAGATGACCTTTCTATATATAATTACTTTGCAGATAAAACAAGATTCTTTAGAGAAGACTTCCTTTCATTATTAGGCACTGTAAATGTTTACTTTATTGAAGATGATAAAGACACCGCTTACTTGTACTACAATAACTGTGCTGTAAAGGTTACTAAGAAAGAAAAAATCACTATACCATATGTGGACTTAGGCGGTTATGTTTGGAAGGACCAAGTTATAGATAGAGACTTTCATATATGTGAATCGTTTGAATGCGACTACAAGGTTTTTATATCTAACGTATCTGGAGCAGATAAACAGACCATAAAGTGTTTAAGAAGCACAATTGGATTTGTATTACATGCTTATAAAAACTTGTCGTATTGTCCCGCAATTATACTTGGAGATGAAAACTTATCACAGGATCCTGAAGGAGGCACAGGTAAAGGTTTATTTATGACAGCCCTATCTCATATGAAGAAGCTAGTAACAATAGATGGTAAGTCTTTTAATTTTGAAAAGAGCTTTGCATATCAGCTTGTGTCAGCAGACACTCAAGTGCTATGCTTTGATGATGTCAAGAAACACTTTGACTTTGAAAGATTATTTAGTGTGGTTACCGAGGGGCTTACATTAGAGAAGAAGAACAAGGACGCTATTAAGATACCATTTACAAAGTCACCCAAGGTAGCTATAACAACAAACTATCCTATAAAAGGTAAGGGTAATTCTTTCGAAAGAAGAAAGTGGGAGATATACTTCAGCAACTTTTACACAAAAGAATTTACTCCACTAGTTGAGTTTGGTAAGTTAATGTTTGGTGAATGGAATGAGGATGAGTGGTGTGCGTTTGACAACTATATGATTGAGAATCTAATGTTCTATTTAAAAAACGGATTAATTAAAGGTAACTTTAAGAATGTTGACATTAATAAGTTAGCAATCAACACTAATTATGACTTTGCCTTATGGTGTGGGATTATTGGAGATAGAAAGAATAAAATGCTTAGACTGAATGAAAAAATCTATACTAATGATTTGTATTATGATTTCATATCTGAGTTTACAGATTATGGTCCAAACAGAAAAACAACCATATCGAATATTCAATTTAATAGATGGTTAATTGAGTACGGTCAATACATTACAGGTATAAGACCTAAAGACAATGACAGAGATATGAATGGAAAGTTCGTGGTATTTAAAACGAAGAATGATATTAAAATAGAAAAAGAAGATGACAGAGGATTGCCTTTCTAATTTCCGTTGGTGTATTGAAAACGATTTCCAGGTTTATGTCAAGCCTATAAATTATAGTGGAAACTTTAAAGTGGCTATTAGAAAAGGAGGCATAACGACAAGCGGAAAAGATAGTTTTTATTGTAAAATAAAACAGACAACTATATATAGCTCAGAAACTTTAGGAAGCAAGCTATATAAGAATCAAAAACTAGCAATGAAAATATTGCCTAGTGTATATAAATATTTAAGAGAAACTTATGGATAACAATATAAGGGAGGGATTTAATTTAATATTAAATGTTAAAATTGGTTTTATAACGGGCATATTGCTCACTCTCCCTTTTTTGTTATAAAACGTGATGATATGAAAAGAAGAATAATAATAACAATAGACAATGATTCTATTACAGATTTGGACGCATTAGAAAGAGTTTCTGAGGTTGTTAAATTTGGTAAGGTGTCTAAATATAGAGATGTTGAGCAGTATTGCTTTATGACAACCTTTAAAGATGGAACAAAGACCTATACAAGGGATAAGAAGAATATAAACACAGACTCTTTTGTAGTTTGGTAATGTTTTACAACGCATTGTGTATGATTAGTATCGTGGAATAATAACTAAAGATAATAAAAATGGAAAAACTAAACGACCTAATTTTTATATTAGAAGAACAGTTAAGGTTTATAAAAATGACTGTTACAGAAAGAGAATATTTAGAGAACACTATTAATAAGCTAAAAACAGCTATTAATTATACACCTTGTTGTAAAAGCGATAGCGATCAGTTAAAGGTTTTAGGCGAACACATAGCTGAACAATTTGACCATAAGGCAGAAGATGTTATTGAACAATTAGAATGGAAATTTAAAAACCTTTAATTGTTTACAACGTTGAGTATATAATTTCGGTGGCGATTGAATGCAGAACTTTTCGCTAACTTACAAACTTAAATAAATATGCACAGTGGCTCAAAAAGACACGTTAACGCCACTGAATTATATACAATGTTAGCGTGCGTTATTATTATGCCTTGTTACGATTCAAGAAACAACGAACCTAGAACTATCTACAAAGACCGAGATAATCCAGAAGATAAAAGAAAAATAGCAGAATTAATTGACCAAAATAGAAAATTAGAAGCTGGTCTTTGTGCTGTTATAACTGAACTTGAAAAAAGAAAAATAGCCGATGAAATAATTTCACAAGCAAGCAAAAGTGGTTTGGTTAATTTAATGGACTTTTGGCTTCATCACAGCAAAGAAGATGAAACAAGGCTTTCTCGTGAACTACATAGGTTTAGCGAACATGAACAAGAGGTCTTAAAACGATTGCTTAATGCACGCTAACGTTTTGTGTATGGTAAGGTTTTGTCGCAAATATAGTATAAATATGCGACAAAGTTTAATAACAAAACTTTACTATACACGTTGTTATGTGTAGTGCGAATTATTAATAGATAAAACTAAACTAAGATGAAAAATTATAATAGTGTAACAGAGGCATTACTTGATTACTACAATGGTAAATTAAGTAAAGATGATTTTAATAGATTATACCCTAAATGTAGGTTTAGGTAGCATTACACATAACGTTAAATGTATGAGGTCGTTTTAATGCCTTATACATAATGTTGTACATCTTTTAAAATGCGTGTGCAGTACACAAGATGAGTAAATATATGTCTAACACTCGTCTTCAACGGACGGGAGTTCTTGTTCGATTCAAGTATAAATCCTGAGGAGGTAGCTTAATGGCAATTACTGAAAGTTTTTACGGTGCAACTCCGTAGCATTTTAATTGTTTACAACGGAAATAATATGAGTAGTGGCAATACGAGTAGCCAAAGAGTAGCTAAGGCTTTGGAATTAAATGCGAAAGAAGATAAGCAGCCTGAGCCATTACTTATATTTATTGTTGTATGTCTTTTTTAATTGCATACAATGTCCGTGTATGTTGCGTTTTAATGCAATTATACACAATGTTAAAATTAAAATTAAATTAAATGATTGAATTTAGAAACTACCAAAAAAGAATAATAACTAATGGAGTCAAATGTTTATTTGATTACGGTTTTGTATACTTATCTATGGAAGTAAGAACCGGGAAGACACTTACTTCATTAGGTATTTTAAATGAAATTATGAGTGTGAACAAGGTGTTGTTTATCACAAAGAAGAAGGCAATAAGCAGTATTGAATCTGATTATAAACTACTGAGTCCAGACTATGAAATATTAGTTATAAATTATGAATCATTACATAAGATTGATATAAAAGGTTGGGATGCAATTGTGTGTGATGAAGCACATGGCATGGGAGCATTTCCTAAGCCAAGCAAAAGAGCCAAGCAGGTTAAAGAGATTATGATTAAGAACAACCCTTATGTTGTATTGTTGTCAGGAACTCCCACTCCTGAATCCTTTAGTCAAATGTATCATCAAGTATATTCTATTCCCAACAACCCTTTTAGAAGTTACATAAACTTTTACAAGTTCGCTAAAGACTATGTTGTTCCAAAGACAAAACGCATCGGATCATTTATGGTTAATGATTATTCTGGGGGTAAGCAATCTATATTAGATAAGATGAATAAGCATATGATTTCATATACTCAAAAAGAGGCAGGATTTGAATCATCTATTAAAGAGAATATACTTAGAGTAGATGCTCCTAAATCTATTTACAGCCTCTGTAACAAACTAACAAAGTATTTAGTTGTTGAGGGAAAGGAAGATGTTATATTGGCTGACACAAGCGTTAAATTGATGCAGAAATTACATCAAATGTATAGTGGTACTGTTAAATTTGAAAGCGGGAACTCAATGGTCCTTGATACATTCAAAGCTCAATACATATATGATAACTTTTGTTCTAATAAAATAGGTATCTTTTATAAGTTTAAAGAAGAGCTTAATGCAATAAAACAAGTTTATGGTGAACATGTGTGTACTGATTTAGAAACATTCAACGCCACAGATAAATCTATTGCATTACAGATTGTTAGTGGGCGAGAAGGTATAAGTTTAAGAGAAGCTAAGTATCTAGTGTATTACAATATAGATTTTAGTGCCACAAGCTATTGGCAGAGTCGTGACCGAATGACCACTAAAGATAGACCAGAGAATGAAATATTTTGGATATTCACATCTAAAGGTATTGAAGATAAAATATACAAGGCAGTAAGTAAAAAGAAAGACTACACCTTGAAACACTTTAAAAGAGATTTATTAACTTTAAATTAAATAAAAATGGTAGAAGCAATTGGCTGGCTAACTATAGCCTTAGTAGTAATGATTATTGGAAAAGCAATAGGCAAAAAGATATGGCCTGAAGATTGGGAATAATGACAGAACAACAGATACAAAAGAAAAGGATTGATCAGCTAGAAGCTGAGGGATATTACGTTATCAAACTCATTAAAACCAATAAGAATGGTATACCTGATTTGATAGCTATACCTCCTAATTGTGATGTGTTGTTTTCGGAAGTAAAAAAGCCAGGGGGCAGGGTGTCTGCCCTACAAGAATATAGATTAAAAGAATTAAAAAAACATGGATGTAAAACAGAAGTATACAAAGGTGGATGAATTTGAATTAGATGAGTATTTTCTCAAACAAATATATGAGTTTGAGCCAAAGGTTAGAAGAATGATAACTAGTGAGATTGACAAGCTTTATGGCTTACCAAGCACTAATAAACAAATCGTAAAAATATCAGGTGTAGTTCATGATGAAAATGCAAAGCCTACATTCTTTAAAATAGAATATTTTAGAGCAAAGACATCTGCATCTATATTAGTAGATGTTTATGAAATTGAATTAGACGAATATTTAGATACAATTTCTAATAATGAGATTTATATAAAATGATAACAGAGCCAATACAATTACTAAAAGAAAGACTAAAGGAAATAAAAAAAGTAAAAGACTCAGCTAAAAGAAATAGGCTAGACTCAATAGAATTGGATAAGTTAAACAAGATATATGAAAGATATTATGTTTCTGTTGAGGCGCTTAGTAGATTTTCTAATGAAAGATTTATAGATAAAGGTGTTTTTTATAAAGGTTATGCGGATTTTTTTCGCGATCAAGAAAGAGAAATAAAAGCCTTGAAAGCGAAGCTCAGTAAAATGAATAGAGAGAGGTCAAAAGATACATAAAATTTTTGTAGCTTTATAACCCACAATGCCTACTAATAATAAGATAATTCTACCAATACCATTCATTAATGTTACAATGAAAAACATTAATAATCTTACTGACGATATATATGAATGCTTGGCGGACGGAGATTATGAAGAATTAAGTATTAAAATTAAAGAAATTAATTATATACTTCGAGATCTTAAAAAAATATCTGAAAACGAATTAAAATGAAATCAACTATTGTTAATCAAATTTTAAAAGAAAAACTAAAGCCAAGACCTGATTTTAAATTAATAAGAAAACTTCAACAGTTGCTTGATAATTCTAATCACCAAACCTTGATGGATTAAAAGATTTCTTTTTCTTAGAGCCAAAACTAGAGGAAGGTTTAGTAAAGGTGCTGCTTTTCTTTTTTGGCTTAGATTTTTTAGGTGCATCCACTTTTATAGGTTCAGGATTTCTGCTTTTCTTTGCTAACTTTAAAGCCCTTTCTGACATATAATTCATCTCAGACGTACCAATACCCAATTGATTTAATATATAAATCATAGCAACTGTACCCATTCTTTCTCTAGCGTCTTCGCTTATTTCTGCAGTAGACTTGTTGCCCATATACTCATTTTTCGCTACTCCTGTTCTAGCTAACTGAACCATCTCGTATGCTTTCATTGCTTTTCCACTAGAAATACCTAAAACACCTAATTGCTCTAAGAAAGTTTTTTGATCTTTTGCAAAAAATTTAAATACATCTCCTTCATCTTCTCCATCTTGAAACATTCCCATAACATCATTTACAAAGCCAAGAGAAACATCGTTCAACACAGGTAAAGGAACTATTATATCTGCAATAGCGCCTCCAACTCTACCAGTTACCTGATATCCTTTTCTTTTCTTTTCTTCTTCTTCATCTTCTATTCCTCCCATCAAAGAAGCTATGGTTGATGCTAAAAAATTACTTATAACATAACCAAGGGCTCCGAAGGTAGCTGTTTCAACTCCAAGACCAGCAATAGACCTTAAAGCTGTTGCCTTCTCTCCCTCTAAAGCAGCTGGATTAAAAAATAAAGTACTAACATCTGCGTAACTTCTATTTTTTTGATTTATCAAAAAGTTAGCAAAAGGAAATAAAGTTTTTCTTACCAATTGACTACTGATATCTTGATTTGTAAATAAATCTCCTTGTAAATCAGGATCAGATGTATTCTGCTGTCTATCTACTTTTCTTTGAGCCGTATTCATAGAGTCTTTGTCAAGAGGCTTAGTCCAATCTATATCTGAATAAGAAACTCCTTTCCTAGCCATGTCTTGTATGTAGTAGGCTAAAAATGATGTTCTAGCTGTCATGACATCTGACTTAACTAAAAAGATATCTAAATACGCTTTATTTAATTTATCTATCTTATCAAATCCTTTACCAACCAAGGTTCTAGCTTGTTTTTCTATGAGAGAATTTAAGCTATCTATATCTCCTTGAGACTGAATACCTCTGTTTGCTATTGGCATACCAGAATCATTAATAATTTTGTTTCCTTTTTCTGTAAGCATAACCTTAGCAGCTTGTGTTGTTGCTATTAAACCTGCGTTTGTAACTGTATTGACGAAAGGAACCATTTGCTTGACTGCTTGTGTTGGTCCACCTAAAGACCTTGCCACACCTGCTGCAGCAATTCTATTAATCTGTCTTAATGCTTTTTGTTCTGATTCAGTAGTTGACCTGTTTCCTCTTTTTAAATCAATATACTTAGCAATTCTCTTTTTAATCATGTTCCTACTGTCTCTATTAGGAAATAACTTATTAAAGCTAGGCGAATCAAAAGCACCTTGAACCTGTCTTATACCTTCTGCTGTATTAATGTCTATTAAGGCGGCTTTTAATTTATTAATATTATTAGTTTCAAAACTAAGGTTCAACACTCTCCCTGGAGGAAGCTTCCCTGTTCTATTGGCTTCAAATAAAACCGATGACTTTTTATCGTATGGGTTTGTTCTTGAGGGAATAGTAAATAGTGGCTTTTCTAAATCAACATCATCACTTGCTTTTTCGCTATAATCAGCATCTATTACCGTATATCCTCTAGGTGTATAGTTAATATCCTGACCAAGTTTTGAATTATAAATAGATGTTTGAGTATCAGAAATAGCATCATAATATTTAGCCCACTCTTCAGTAAAATACTTTACTCCTTCTAAATTTACAGGATCAGCTTTAGATTCAACTTCAGATATATTTGAAGAATTTTTTACAATTTTGTCGTAAGCTTCTTTATAAATTTTACCTAAATCTTTTTCTATTTTTTTATCGCTATTTAATAATGTTTTGTATGATTCTTTTAAAAGAGATTTTGTATTTTCAAATTGTTGTTCTTCTGAAAAATCTGAATCAACCTCAACTCTTCTTAACTCAGCAATTGTTTGTCTTTCAACTGAATTATATGTATCTAAATACTTTCCTTTCTTTGTTTTTTTATCTTTAAATTTATCGGCATATTTTTTGACAAATACTTCAACTTTTTTAGTTCCATCGCTTGCTCCGTTTATTATAGACGTTAAACCCATTTCGTCCATTACCATTCCAGCTTTTTTCTCACCTTTAAACATTAAATTAAATACAAGATTTAATGTTGTTAAATTTTTGTTTCTTCCTCTGCCAAGATAGTTAGATGATTCAACAGCTTTTATACCTCTTTTCACCATGGAATCTATATTTTGAGACCCTTTTGCTTTAGCTATTACAGACCTTGCTCCTGATAAGGTGCCATTTACATTAAAATTAATTAATATGTCTAGCAACTGCATTTTTGTCTTGGTGTTAAGAGAGTCTAAGTCTAGGTTTAGTAGCTTGTTTAAATCTGATTTATTAGAAGCAGTTAAATTATTCTTAGCGTCAGCAAATGCTTGAGACAACGCGTTGTTTATTTCTTTTTTTCTTTTTTCTATTTCAATATTGTCAACTTCTTTTTCTTTTGTCTCGGTATATAGTTTCTGCATTTGCTCCAAAGTCATGTTCGAAGAATCTAAACCAGTTACTTTTTGAAAATACTCTCTAGCTCTATCTAAGTCTCTTTGCTCTTTTAAATCATTTTCTTTAGATGTGTAAGAATTTACTTCTTGTATATTAAAAGGGCTAGATTGTTTTAATGAAACCTTACCTCCTTTTTTAGATACTTTTGTAGGCTTTAATCCATTAAGAATATTATTGGCGGTAATTAAATAAGCATCAATATCCTGAACCATTTTAGGGTTTATATTCAAGAAAGCTAATGCAGATAATCTTAAGTCGTTATTTGTTTTTTTGTTTATAGCGTTTTTTATTTTGCCTTGAATATTTATTGCGTTTTTTTCTTTAATAATGTGTTCGGCATCATTAAATACTTTTTCCATATAGTTTAAAAACTCATCTACAGATTTTTCTGTATAAAAGTTTGTTCTCTCACTTTTATTAAGAACAGCTTGAAGTTTTTGTGGAGAGATAACTCCTTTTCTCTTATCAGAAAATAACTTTATTACAGCGTTTACTGCTTTACGTTTCTTTTTTAAATCCTGCACAGCTCCTTTAGCAGCTCTAGCTTCTAATTTAATCTGAGTCTTTAATGCAGAGTACTCATCAACTGTAACTTTAGTTCTTTTCTTTCCTAATATCTTGTTTACACTTGGAGACTTTTTCACACTCATACCTTCCTCTGTTGAGGTAGGCTCTGTTACTTGTTCAGTATCTGTCTGCGTAGTCGTGTCGCTAGTTGTATCGGTTTGCGTTTTACCTTCTTCGACTTGCGTGTCGGTAGTGACTTGCTGAGTGTCTCCTTCTCGAACTTGTTGCAGTCCCACTTCGGAGTCTCCCCCCTCTTCTTTGCTTCCTGCATCATCTGGTAACACTTGCTCCTCTGTGCTTGGCTTTTGAATGGCATCTTTTTTATTATTTAATTGGTTAAACACATATTGCTTATAGGTGTATTCGTTAGGATTGTAGCCCTGACTCCTTAAGCTTTCTAGTGCATCCTGTATGGCTTGTAAAATAGTTTTACCAGCTTTATATGATGCTCTAACAATTTTAAGACTATTGTTCGCAGCAAACATAGGTATACCTAATGTTGCATCAAAAGCTCTTCCATTGCTTGAGGTTGCTGATATAGCTTTATCTAAAAAGTCTAATATCTTGTCCTGCTCTTGAGATTTGAATTCATTTATTAATCTTTCGGCTTCAGTTATAGCTCTTCTTTCTTCATTTGATTTTTTAGATTTAAAAACACCTATTGGTTTTTTTCTAGATGATTCATCTTTTACCGGGATTAATTTTCCATCATCTCTCATTTGAGACACAGTAAAAGATCCGTCCTTCTTTTTTGTAACTTGAAATATATTCTCGCCAACCTGAACAACATCTCTGTCACTAGATTTAGACGCAGCCTCCTCAACAACCATTTCTTCAAACGCAGCAACATCTTCTTCAGATTGTTTCTCCATTGCCTCAATTTCAGCTAAAGTCTTTTTGTCGTATTCTTCTTGAGCTTCTTTTTTAGACTTCTTTTTAACTACAGGCTTTACAGTTTCTTTTCCTTCTACTGTAAGTTTTATTTCTTGAGGCTTCTTCTCTCTTCTTAACGCCTCGTCTTTTAGTATTCTTTCAGCTTTTTCACCAACAAGCCTTCTGTCTAATCCACTTTCAACTTCTTTTACTCTAACTACGGCTTTTCCTTTTTTATCTCTACGCCTACCTGTTATTGTATAATCAACACCATCAACAGTAAACACATCTAAAGGCTTGTCTCCTTTAGTAGTTCCAACAGGAGCAACGTCAACACCCTCTGGCGGCATTAAAGTTATATCTACAGAAGCCAATGTATTATCGCCAATTTCATCTTTTCTCCCTAGCTCTATAATCTCATCGTTAGTTTCAAATACGAGTGTGTTTTGGTTTTCCTTATCAACCCTTATCGTACCTTCTTTTCCATTGCTATATCCTTTCTTATCAAGGTTATCTAGTAATGTTCCCTCTTTATCAGCTTTTTCAATATCAGACTCTAAGTCACTTAAATCAAAAACTTCTTCTTCTACAATTTCTTCTTCTCCTATAGGACGTTTATCTGCAACAACTTTTTTAGCTCCAGACCTAGTAATGTCAATTATTGCGTTTTTCAAAAAAGCTATTTTGTCATCTATCTCTTGAACTTTATCAGTAAAAACATCAACATCTAAACCATCTCTTTCAGCTTTTAGTTTGTTTATTTCTGAAATCACAGACATAACACCTAAAGATGTTTCTGCGTTTAATCCTTTAGGTATTTTGTTTATTGTTTCTCTGTAAACTTCAATGTCTGATAATATTCTTTTTACCTGCTCTTCGGTGTAAATTCTTTTAGTGACCTGACTATTTAAAAGTTTAGTTGTTTTATCTACATCTTTAGATAAATTATACAAAGCATTCATTTTATCTATAGCAGCCACCCCTGGTCTAAATCTTTTATTGTAATTTGTTTTTATATTAGAAGACATGTTTCCTGCAAAGGGCATAAAGAATCCTGCAGCTGCAGAAAGTATTGTGGTATTAATAAATTCATCGCCACTAATAGTGTTGGCCATTATTTCCTTCTTAGCAAACTCATTAACATTATCTCCAATAACATATGCTTGACCTACTTGCTGAACATTTTCTTGAACAACTTCTTTTCCACTTTCTAAAAGGTATCTTTTGGCTTTTAATCCTGCTTTTGTCCAATAAGCTTTGGCTCCTTTTGCTCCTGCTTTTTCGTATGCTTCCAATGCTCCTTTTAAAAGTACATTGTTCGCGTTCTTCCCAAATATTTTATCCATAGCATAAGTCTGCGTGGATAGGGGTGCTGTTAAAACACCTAATACAAGCCCTTGTGATCCTGCTATAGACTGAATTTCTTCTGCCTGATCAATAGACATTCCGCCATCTAATGCTTGCTTATAAGATTGTTCTGCTAAGTTTGTTGCAAACAAAGTTCCCTGAGCAACCATAGCAGATGCTGTTGTTGCTTTCATTGGTATTTTAGACATAAAATTAACAACCTTAGCTCCTTTATCAGTTAAAGACAACGCACCGCCTATACCAGCTCCCACATTACCAACTCCTTTTGTGAGGGCTATTTGAAACATCATATCTGTTACAATACCTGTACCTTGTATAACCATTCCTGCTGTGGAAAATGATGTCCCCTTTACTCCTTTGGATAGCACTTCTTTTTGAATATAATTCAATTCACTTGGAGTTAATACATTAGTAACTCTTATTCCTAAGTTTTTATCATATACTTGACCTTTATCATCAACCAAATATGTAGTTCCATCTATATCTTTTTCCTTACCACTTGCGTAAGTGTATCGCATGAAGTCTTCTCTTTCTAGTTCGGTTTCAGCTTGATTCATTCTTACTTCATCAGCAACGCTGTCTAATCCAAATAAATCATATGTACCAGCACTAAAAGTACTCAATCTGTCCTCTAAAGACCTATATCCTTGCTTAAAAGCTTGACCAACCCCTTTAACCTCTCCATTTTTCATGTCTTGATAAAGCTCTTCGTTTGCTACGTCTCTTTCCTTTAACTTGGATGTAATTATTGGAAAGTCTTTTTCTATGAATTCACCTAATTGTTCGTCATCTACACCTGAACTAAATGAAATTTCTACACCATCAAAAGATGGATGCCTTCCTTTGTTTTTTAATTGATAGTTTACAATTTGAGATTCAACGTTTCTCTCTACTTGTTTGTTTATGTAGTTTGTTAGGTATTGTAATTTTAATCTTTCTGCTGCAAGCGAGGGATTATAGTTTCCTGAAAAATCATAAGACCTTCCGTCTTCAGAAATAGTTTCATCCTCTAAAAGCCTTAAATACTCCTCTTTATATCCTTGCTCATTTAAATACCCATCAAAGTCTTTAATTTTAAAGCCCTTTACCTTCTTAAGGTCTTGAACATCATACATTGTCGATACCTCTGTATCTTCAAAACCTGTTGGCACAAAGTCATCTTCAGCTAATTCATACTGCTCTTCTGTAGGAGATCCTTCTCTATTGAATATAGCATCTAACTCTTCTTCTGTAGCGTCAGGGTTAGCATCGATAAGTTTTTTTGTTTCGGCATCAAAAGACTGTGTAGCCTGAATAGCTTCTAGTTTTTTTAATTCATCTTCGGGATTAGAAACAAACTCAACTAAATCAGATTTATTTGTATAAGAATAAGGGTTATTTAAATCACCTTTATCTATTATTGATTGGTATTCTTCAGGGGTTTTTACAGATAATTCTTGTATTTTTTTAATAGCATTTTTATTTCCTTTAAGAGCTGACTCAATAAGTTTTTCGTCTATAACTCCATTTTCTAATGCCTTTGATATATTAAAATCAGAAAGTAATTTTTGTTTTAAGACTGAATCAATTTCTTTTTCTTTAACAGGAACAAATTGAGGGCCATCAAAACCTTTACTATAAAACACTTCTTCTTTTGGAGGATTATTTAAAATATTAAATTCATCTTCTAAATAATCATAATCGTCTGTAACAACAGGTTGTTCATCGCTTCCCTGTAAAGAATCCAAAGAGCCAGGACTTGTTTCCGTTTCGATAGTGGATTCCGTAACTTCCTCTACTACACCTGAAGGAGTATCGACTTGATTTTTTTTTTCAACTAAGGATGATTCAAATTCTTGTAAATCTGCAAAAGCACCTGGCTTTATTACAGAAAACAAAGTAGCATTATCAACTTGGTTTGCAAAATCTTGAAACTCTTCAAGAGATGAAAAAGCTCCATCAACAGTTAATCCAAATAAATCTTCAATTTCAAACATACTTATTATTGTGCATTAAATCTTTTAATTGCTTCTTGATAATCTACCTCATCTTCTTTCATAATTTGTGGAACACTTCTTATGACGCTAGTTGACCCTGCATCTTCTTGAGTAACTACTGTTCTTGTTTTTTCTGCTCTTTCAGGAAACAAATCTTTAAAAACATTATTTATTTTTTGTTTTATATCTGAAATTAAAGCAGCTCCGCTTAAATCATCTAAAGTAAGGTTTATAATTTCGCTTTTTCCGCCACCATAATTAATAGTAATTTTTTCATCTTTAGTATCAGGTATTATCGAATAATCAACATCTTCTCCATATTTAGTTTGTGAAGCAGTAAGACCTTTATCTATAGCAATACTCAGGTTATTTATCTCATCGTCTCTTACGTTTTGAGTTCTTGTTTCTATAGCATTTAAAGCTGGTGTAATAATAGTAACAGGGCTATCATTATCATTATTTAATGAAGTTGATATATTAATAGGAACTCTAGCCTCTATTGTTTCTTGAGCCGTAATTTTAGGAATATATTTTCTATTGGCTGTTTCGTTTAATTTTGTAATAAATTCGTTATTTTTAACATAGTTAGCTTTGGCTTTATCATATGAAGGCATATCTTTTGTTTTAAACAATTGATACAATTGTTTTCCATATTCATCAGCAGTTGCATTTATGTATTGATTTTTATCATTTTTTACTTTAGTATATACGGGCTCAGTTCTAGTATTTCCTTCATCATCTGCAACAGTCATAGATACTCCAATTAATTCATCATTATCATTATCATCATATATATCTTCTTGTTTTTGAAATTTATAATCAGAAGACTTTTGGAGTGTGCTTACAGCAGCGCTAATATCTTTTTGTTGTTCTCCACCATATGACTCATTTATTGCCCCAAATATAGTAGTAGCGTCTTCCATTAACTGACCCGCTGATATTTCTGCAGCGCTTCTTGACCTGCCCACAGGTTTTAAATCCCTCCCTGTTATTTTTCTTTCCAATGCTGCATATATAGCTGATTTAAATATTCTTTTAGACGCTATCTTTGCATCCTCTGTTTCTTCAGGTATAAACAACTTGCTCATATTGTCTACTGTAGACATTACATATTTATTGTAAGTCCCAGGCTCGATTCCTCCAGTTGCAGGGTCTAAGTAACTATATTTGACTTTTTCATCTAAATCAATACCTTGGGCTTTTAATCCCTCAACCTCGTTTGGGTTGACAGGTATCTGTTCCATACCTGCAGGCATGTTATCCGCTAAAATACTCAGTCTTTGTTCTACAGTAGTTGTCCCTGATATAGCTGCTGTATCAATAAGCCTTGCTATATTCGGATTATTCCTAACGTCGTCAACAGTTACTTTTTGATATCCTATTTCATCTTGCATTACCTGATAAGCGTTACTTATTGCCGTATCCTCAGCCAATGCCTTGTTTATATTGTCATCCATATAAACTCTAGGTGATTTTTGATTCTTACCTTTTAAAAGAGCTGAGGCCCCAATACCTGACATAGTGGGATCTATAATTGGATTTCCATCATCATCTAAAACCAATTCCCTAGTGTTTGTGGTGGTATTTATTTTTGTTTTATAAAGATTCATATTAAGACTTCCATTCTCACTACTTACAATTTCGTATAAATTAGGATTCCCTAAAGTGGTTTGAAACCTTTGTATAGCAGCTTGATATGCTCCCGCTGTAGGCTTTATAAATTCCTTTGTTTCCTCATCTATGTATCCCTGTGCTTCTTTTATTGCTTGTTGAAAGTTAGCGTCATAATCTTGTAAGTATGAAGAAAGTATGTCGTAACTTGAGCTTGCGTTTTGTCTAAATATAAGGTTGTCTGTAGGAGTCTGCATTCCTTTTTGAACCATTCTTTGATTGTCATACAATCTATCTTGAGTACTTTTTAAAGCTTCTAAAATAGCAGCATCTACAGTTTTATTGCCTGTCATTCGCTCTGTTGCTAGTTTTTTAGCGTCTTGATAGGCTTTGGCTGTATCTGTTTTTAGTTTTATTTCAGCATCATCTATTCCTTTTTTCCAAGATGCAACATCCTGCATCCCTTTGGTTATAGCAGAGAGTGTAGTTGTTGGGTCACTTACACCTGTAAAACCTTTTTCTAATGCAATTCTAGTAGCGTCTAATTTATTGCCCATTTATTTTGTTGTTTTAAAAGGATTAGCATCAAAAATAGTACTAAATGAACTTAATACATTGTTAAAATCATAAACAGACTTATTCTCTTGCTGATTTCTTCTCTGTTTTTCATATTCAGCAATTTGCATTATTTGAGACATATTAACATTCATTCCGTTAAAGGTCATTATATTTTTATTATTTTGTGGCGCTGTTGAAACTCCTGCAATGTTTTCTCCTATCGTTTGAGTATTATTAGTATTAATACTTTCAGGCGAAGGAACAGACCCTGTCACATTACTTCTGTTAGAAACATCAATTGCTGAAATATCTCCTCTATTAAATTGTCTTACTTCTTTTCCTGTATATTTGGATATTTGAGACCTAGCTTCATCTATACTAATACCCTCTGATTCAGCTAAGCTCTCAGCCGCTTTATCTCCAGCCTTACCTTGAATAGACCCTGCCAATGAAACTCCTGTTTTTAGCGCAGCAACACCCGCATCTATAAATGCACCTGTTGACTGTCCTCTCAACTGATCAGCTTGAGCTGATAATGCATCAGCTTTTAATCCTGCTGCTGCTGCTCTATCATCTTGAAGCGCTGCTATTTCTGATGCAGACCTTTCTCCTGCCTCAGCACGAGCCATGTCTATATCTAATTTTTGTTTTGCAAATTTATCAGCAGTATCCGACAAGGTAGCATCTTGAATCTGTTTTACTTTCCCTGCTGCTGCGGCTACTCCTCTTTGGTCTCCTTCTTGAACAGCTTCTAATATTTGAGCACCCATTACATTGCCTCTCTCTAATTGCTTATCATATACATCTGTAGTGGCTCTAACTGCGTCATAAAAATTCTGCTCTAATCTAGCTACAGATTCTTTTTCTAGTTGCTCTTGCTCTAATCTAAGTCTTCCTGCTTCTCTAGCTGCTGTTTTTGCAGCATCACCTGCTAAAGCTCCTTTAGCGACTGACCCACCTATTGATACTGTAGCTGCTGCTATTGTTGTAAATGCTGCCATATTATAATTCTTTAATCATTTCTTTGTTGTACGTTCCAGATTCAATGTAACCATTTTCTTCATAATGCTCAGTTAGTGATTTTGATTTTAAAAGAGCATACGAATATTTACATCCAGATAACTTTAATGAATTTGTTAATACTCCTATTAAAAACACTAAAGCTTTTTTTCTTTTTTCTTTATCCTTATATTCAAAATTAGAAATAACCCAATCACACCAACCTACTTTTGAGTTTGTTACATACATGTACCCTGCACAAACAGGAGTTCCTTTGTCGTATACTATAAATCCTCCTTCTCCATTATTTGGTAAAAAATCTTTTGGTGGAGCTGTCCATCTCCAATCTTTCCACCAATTTACCAATATCGAATCATAATCTTCTGAATTTAATTTCCTTACCTCCATTAAAACAAAGATACAAAAACTAAGGATTACTTTTAAACACATCTGAATCAACAGTAAAAAGCTCAACAGATTCTGTGTTGTTATTTGTTAATTTAAACTGTAAGAAATAACCTAATGTACCATAAGACTCTGCAACGCTGTTTTTTACATATAAAATGTAGCTTGAAGGCACGGCTGTTAAAATCAAAGGATTACTTATTGTTATAGTTTTTCTATCTACACTTATTGATGTTATTTCGCCTATTTCCTCTATAACTCCTGCATTATTATAATACGCGACATCTCCAATACTTAACATTGAATCTATAGAAAAAACAAAGGTTAAAGTAATTGGATTTGGTCCAACGCCTGATGTTGAGTCAAAAGTTCCTATTCCTTGTGCAGACCTAAGCTCTAAATTATCAGAGCCTTCTATTCTTCTTATGTATGCAAAATAAGCTCCTTCTTTTAAAACAAAATAAGAAGCAGGCATAAATCCAGTTCCTAAATCAGAAAGAACATCACAGTCCCAAGCATCATCACTTTCAAGTTCAATGGTTTTAAATACTTTAGTTGTTGTTGGCTCTTGATTAAAAACGCCTGTTATTGTTGAAGGATAATCTAAACCATAGTAATTATTTCTTCTTTCATTAGTGTTGTGCCTATAAAGGTTTCCGTTTTTAAACGTATAAAGATATTGATTCATTCCTAATATAAAATCAGGCTCATAACTATAGAAAGAAGGCCATCCATTGACAGATTCACTAAAAGTCAAAGTGTAAGATTTTAAATTAGAGCCTTCACTTTCATCAAATATTGGCTGATAACACCCTTCAACAGGTGCGTATATTTTAGTTCCAATAATTAATGGCTGGTAATAATCATACGGAGAAAAATCTTCAGGCTCGTCAAAAGCATAAAATACAGAACCATCTAAGTTTAAAACAATATTTTGATAAGAATCTATTCCGTTATACGAAGTAAAACTTCCCTGTATGTAAATTTTATTATTCCATATAATTGTAGATAAATAAGTAGAACCATTAAATCCTAGTCCAAAATTAGCAGAAGTATCTATAGAGCCATCTTCATTAATTTTAACAATATATCCAACAGAGACATCGTTATATCTAGTAAGATTCCCTGTTACGTAAAAAGAAGTTTCGTTTGCGTATCTAAAAAAATAATTAGGATAGCATACCTGACCATTATTTATACATAAGTATGGAAATATTCCTGTTCCTCCATCAAAAGAAGGGTCTAATGCTCCTGTAGAGGTTAATTTTGTTATTCCAGGGGAAGTTGCTACCCCATTAAATGTATTCCAATACCCTAAACAAAACATTGAGTTGTCAGGGTTTATTAAAACATCAGTTCCTGTGTTACTACCACCTGAAAAACCTGAACCAATCGCAAAACTAGGGTCTATTGTTCCATCAGACAACAATCTAGCAATACGACTAGATGGTGTGCCATTAAAATTATTAAACAATCCTGTAATAACTATTGACCCATTAGAGTCTACTTTAGACCCTTGAGTGTAATTATTAAATCCTGTTCCAATATTTTGAGAAAAAGCCAAGTCTATAGAACCATCAGCGTTTAATCTTGTTATTCTGTTTTGAGTAACTCCATCAAATGAAGTAAAAAATCCTGTACATATTATTTTTCCATCATCTTGTATCGTAATGCTTTCTCCTACATATAAAATTTGATTAAACCCAGTCCCAGTATCAAAAGCAGTATCAACGCTTAAATCTTCATTTAATTTTATTAATCCAGAATATGGATAATCAGTTTCTCCATTTGTGAACGTATTAAAATTACCATAATAATATGTGGTATTAGCTTTAAAAACAATATCTACCATGTAAAAATTTACTGGTAACCATCCGTAACATAAATTATCTTCAGCCATATTTTAAAGATTTACACAAGGGCCCCCTGGCACATTATCGCATTCAAGTATATCAACAACTTCATTGTTAAATAGCTCCATTATTCTAAAAACCCCATTAGGAGTTGATACTCCACTAGTGTCTGCATACGCATAGTATCCATCAACAAAAGTAAACGCACCTGCTATAACATCTCCAATAGTAAGAGTAAAGTAATCATTACCACTAACAACATATTGTTGGCTTGTACAAACATAACTTGGTGATGTTGCGCAAAAATCAGTACAAACGCTTCTTCCTTGAGACATAAAAAATCCTCCTGACGGACATGTAGGACAAGCTGTTAAAGCTCCCAGTACACCTAAGTTTTGCTGCCTGTATTGAGTGGAATTTTTTAATTTATACCATCCATCTGGGGCTAAGTTTAGAAGACCTGAGTCAGCATACATTAATGTAGTAGCTGGGTTTGTAAAAGAATCACCTGTAGCAAAATGAGCAGTATATAGTGTGCTAGATGTACAACATAGGTTTTGTGCCGAAACCCCATTAAGTCTTAACTCTTGTGAGTTTCCTGAACAAGAAGGGCATGTTGTTGATCCCGCAATTAAAGCTCCGCCAGATTGTTCTCTATATATTCCATTTTGCTGATAAAATCCATCAGCCGCAGGAGTCGTTAGAGCTGCGTCATCAAAAACAGCTGTTGCTAATAAAAAATCTGCGTTATCTAAATACTTATTTACTGTTGTTGCCATTTATATTTTTTTAAGGTTGAGACCCACAATCACAACAAGCAGATACTTCTGATGATGCGTCATAACAAAACTCACTTATGATTCCCGGTTCGCTTACGCAATCACAGCAAGCAGATTGAAAGCTTGTTGCATCATAACAAAAAGTCTCAATTGCACTATCTCTTAAATCCCATACCAAATATAAGAATTTTTCGTCACTAGGATTTTGATAAATAAATTGAGCATAATACGATCCGCTTGTAGGAAAGCTTTGTATTGGTGTTATATTATTTAATAATGGAATTAATGTACTTATATCAGATTCTTGATAATTAACATCAGATATTAAGTATAATAATTTATCGGAAAGCGGATTAAAAACTGTTAATGTTTTTATCTGCATCGTAACAATTGAGCCCTCCGCGGGTATTGTTCCAAAAGATTCTGGGCCTGTTTGGTCTTGAAACAATGAAACCCCATCTGATTCCATTACTATAAAGTTATTGTTATAAGGACTTATGTTTGATGATAATTCCCACTTATATCTTATTTTTGCTGTTTCACCCACATCTGTAGGGCTATTTAAAAATATTTGTCTTACAGTTAATTCTGTTGTTTCAGGACAATTAAACTTCATCGTATAGCTAGTATTTTCTTGAGGAACTATAACGATTTGAGCTAATATTGGGTTTGATTGAGGCTTGTTAAACGTCAACACGCCTGTTCCTGAAATAAAAGCATTTACTATAAGATTTTGATTGTAAAAAATAGAAACTGCCAAACTGCCTGAAGATATATTGTAATCTATATTTACATCACCAATAGTAGTTCCTAAGTTTAAATTAAATGAAAAAGTATTTAAAGTATTTAGCTGCTCTAAGACATATCCGCATTCTCTTTCCAAAGCAGGAACAGGAACTAAATTTGCATTTGAACTTAACACATATTCATTCATATATGGATCAAACCCACCAAGTTTTTCTGTAAAAAATGATTTTAAAAATAAATCTCTAAACCAACTACGCATACCTACTTGAGATATAACAGAAAGCTTGTCTGATTTTGCAGAGCCTCCTTTTAAGTTTATAACAGAACTTCTTTTTGCGTCTGTAAAATAAACATCAAATCCATAAACAGCAAAGCTTTCAGGGTTATTGCTTATTCCGTATTCTTCTATTCTAGCTAATTGAGTTCCTAAAACTTCAGGAATAGATGTTATGGCGCCGCCTGCAGCCGCATCAGATAATAAATTTTTACCAACCAATACATATGATATTTTATCTTCCTGCAAAGTAAGAATATCAGTTTGTCTTGCATGCATTTTTCTTAATGGGCCAAACTCTCTTTCAAGAGTTTTAAAATTTGCTAAAGCTAAATTAAATTGATTTAATTTATTTAACCTGCTTTCTTGATTAAATACTCCGCTATAAGTTATGTCTGAAAATCTGTGAACTTCCTTGTATTCTTCTTCAGATACAGAAGTAACTTTGCTGCCTAAAAACAAGACGGGTGTTGTTAATGCATCTAAAATTCTGTCAGATTCTACTCCATTACCAAAAGTATAGCAGTTAAAAAAACTTAAATCAACAATTGCAGGTTGACTTAATGTCTGAGGTTGGTCAGAGTCTGCACTACCTGATAAATGAAATCCATTTACAATATCAAAAGTTTGTTCGTTTTCATAATAAAGCTCATCATTTGCCTGTATTGGTTCAGTTTCAAAAATACTTAAAGTAGTGGTTCTATTAACAACAATTTGAACCGTTTCATAAGAACCTCTTTTATCTGGAGAAGAACAGCTAGGAGTACCTGTTTGTATAATTAACCAAAGATTTCCATCTGCTTCTTCTTGAAAACTAATAGTCGTTGTCCCTGGATTAACATAATTTGTAAAATAAGGCTGTATCCCATTAATTTGGTCTATAGTATTTATTGTATCATCACTACCAGTTGATATTCCATTTGTAAAATCTATATTTTGACCAGCAACAAACGCAGCTAAATCTGAATAATCTTGACCTGCTGTAAATGTCTTGTTGTAGTCATACCTTCTGCTTCCACATCTAGACCCTCTTTTGTTTCTATTAGTATTAAATCTAAATTCAATTATACTGCCTGACGGAATATCAAAAGGAATATAGGATCCAGGATTTGCGTCATCTTCAAATGCACAAGAAACCCTTGCATAGCTATAACTAGAACCTGTATTAGGTGATTGAGTAATATAACTAAAACCTCCTTGACTTGTTTTGTCTATAAATGAATTATCTGGGGCATTTGCAGCAAAATTAGATGGCTTAAGCTGCATATAAGTTCCAGCAGGCTGACCACAAGTCCCTGATATAACCTGTCCATCTGCGTCTTTTGTACATAAAAAATCTTCTGTTTGACTCTGAAAGTCTAAAACTTTAGTTTCTGTGCATCTAAGAACAGGACCATTGCTATCTGATTTTACAAATAAATTAGAATTATCTTTAACTTTATCCCTATTATCTCCTTCAAGTTTATACCATACATTGCCAGTTTCTTCTTCTCTAAAAAATATATTAGAATAAATTGTTCTGTATCCTGTCTTGGACTCTTTGATAACAAATTTATATTTTGTAGCCCAATAAGGAGGATAATTATTTAATTGTACTCTTATATTATTTTTTGTTATTGAGTTTTCACATGGAATGTAAACAGTATTTTCTGTATCTACTAATGCAGTTGTGCTTCTTCCATAGTCATCCATGTACACTATTGCAATTTCATAGTCTCTATTACTATGAAGACTTTCTTTTGATGAGTCTAATGAGTATAATCCAGTCACCTCAATTGCTTGTAAATATTCGTAAGCATAATTCCCTGGAGCTGCTATTTCTTCAAACCTAAGCCCTGGAACAATAATTCCTACAACATCACTTCCTGCTGAACTTTGTATAACAAATCCTTCATTTATACCTGCAACACCAAATCCATCATAAGACCAATTATTTTTGGCTACGATTCCACAGTTAAAAACATCAGTAACAGAAGTTCCATCAGAGCAATTCGGAATAGGTTGAAACGAAGATACTGCATCCACAAATTCTGGACTAGTAACTAAATCATGAATATTAGAATAGTTTTCTTGTAAATTAAATAAAAATGTAAAATTAAATTGATTTTCAGGCTGAGTGCCGTCATCATATAAAGGGTCACCACTATATTGAGAACTAACATAATTAAAATCAATTCCTATTTGAGATCCCTGTATTAAATTTAATCCTGCAAAATTTATTTGAACCAATGAATTTTGAACTGACACAATATTATCTATGGTATAATTAAAAGAGTTTCTAACACCCTCAAGCTCATCATTTACTAAAGACTCTGTTATTAAAGATAAATCATAGTTTAAATATATTTGTTTGCCATTTTCATTTACAACATCATAGCCATCAACATAATTACCAAGCATCAATCTATTTCCCATTATAGTTAAAGCTTGAGCTAATCTAGGCACATTATCATAAAGTCTTAATAATTGTTCTTCAGGAAGAGCTGTGTATATTTTTTTATTTGTAAACTGAATAGATTGAGTTGTATTGTCAAGCCAACCTTGGTCAATTTTATTATATCTTTCAATTACATTTACTGATTGGCTTGTTGAGAATTTAAATAAAACATCAACATCTTTTACATTTCTTCCTCCAACATCAAAAGAAATATTAACACTATTAAAGATGTTTTTCATTCCATCATTATTGTATGTGTCATAATTTATCTGAAATGGGCCCGGAGTAAACGATACTCTTGTAAATGGTGATATAGCAGAATACTCTCCATCTTCATATTGCCACCTATATGCAAAACTTAAAAACAAGTCATCCATATAATTTTCTTCTCCTGCAATTTGAATTTGATTTAATACAGGAGCACTTAAGGGAGGCGCCACTATTAAACCTATATCTTGTTCTGTTATTTGGTCTATTCCAGAAACGGGCTCTAAGTAATTTCTATTTATATTTATTTTTCTAGGAGGATTTAAATTGTCTGTAAAAAACAATAAATCTCCAATTAAATCTATTCCATTAATTAAAAAATCCTTACTAAAATTTAATACAGAAGTAGATATAACGTGGTAAAATAAAATAGAATTTTGAATATTAAATGAAATAATCATATCAACTTTCCCTGTTGGAGACAATATGTTATTTTGGTCATGAACAAACCAATAGATAGTTTCATTGGCTCCATCTTCATATGCGCCAATACACCTTGCATTGGATGTTAGGGGAAGATTTAAATATTTAATTTCAACTAAAAGACTATTTCCTTTAGAGTTTTCTACTGCTCCTATTTCAGTTCCTTCAGTAGAACCTAACCTAACATTTAAAGCGTCTATGTATTCTCCTTGAGGAACTAAGCGTTCATCAACGGATTTATTCATTCGACCTTTTATAAAGTTCTTTTGAATTTTAGCCATATTATTTTATCCACTTGTTTTGACCTCTTAGGTTCATTAATAATCTCCCTGGATGGATATTGCTTAATCTTATTTTTGCGTTTCTTAAAAGAGCTGATTTTTCTTTTTTAGTTCTATTTATAATGTACTCTTGAACACCGAATTTGCTTGAAAGTATTACATATTTTATGTAAGCATAAATAAACTCTTCAAATAATTTATTTACACTTATATCCGCATTTACACCACTCTCCATTCCATCTGAAACATATTCTAAAACAATTAACTCTCCCGCCATATCTGAACTAAAATTAATTACTCCTGATTTTTTGTTTATTTTAAAAGTAGGGTTTTGATTTGCTGTCTCAGTATTTAAACCATATCTTCCGCCGATAGGATATTCAAAATACCATATTCCATTATAAAAATAACCTTCTTGTCCGTCATAAGGACTTTCAGCATTTAAATATATAGTTTTATTGCTTCCTGTAATTCTATCAATATCCACCGTTGAAAACTCAGGTTTTAAAACATTACCATCTTGATCAAATAATATTTTATAATTATTATCTTGAAGATATGCGTCACTCCAATTTGTTTGAATATTTTCAGTTAAAGGTAATAATATTCCATTTTTATACATTGAAATTCTAACCCAATTAACATAATCACTTGGCAAAATAAATCTTAAAGTATCATCAACTGCTAATTCTAAAATTTTAATTTCTTTTAAAGAATCATAATTTAATTCTTGTATTGCTCGTTTTGCATGAAATAAAATATTATATCTTTCTACGTTATTTATTAATTTATCATTTCCAACATACATTAACTCAAAGTTATTTACTATGTCTTTTAATGTAATATATTGATATGAACCCCAATTAGCATTTTCAGGATTATTTCCATCATTTTCATAATATTGATACTGTGTTAAATATGCCATATCTTATCCTTGTTGTGTGTTTTCTATGCTTTCTTCTGCTTGACCAAATTGAACTAATGGTATTTCTCTTATTGACATACCTGCATATTGAAGTATTTTGTTTACTAAATTAACTTGATCAGATAATGGTAATTCAAAATCTTGATAATCGGCTGCTGATCGGTCAAAAACAGGTTCTCCTTGGTTTAATGAAATATAAGTCCAATTAGGGTCTTTTGGATATCTTATGTATTGTGTTTTTATGGTTTTAGTAGATGAGGGGTATATAGTAACTGTATTTCCTTCAAGCGTATACGCAGGAAACATTTCAGACGGAGCTGTTAATTGAGAAGCATTTAATGAGAGTATTTTGCTTTGACTAACTCTTTCTATTTCTGTACTGTCTGTAGTAAAATAAATTTTATTAACTAAATAATAGTCATTTGGTAAATCAAATTGATTTAAAATAGGAGTATAACTGCTTGTTAAAGAAAAGCTATCTACAACTTCTACGAGTCCCTTTACAATATCAGCATATCCGCTTCCTGAAACTCTAGCATTTTGCTTTACAATCCAATTGTTATATTCATAAAAATAATCTTCAAATATGTCTAATTGAGCTTGTTTTGCATATAAATTAAAGTCACTAGGGGTTATATACCCATAGTTGTTTTTGTTTGCAATTGAAAGAACAGTTGCTCTTACTGTATTTATAATAGATGCCATTGATAATCCTTTTCACAAATATACAAAAAAAAAGAGGCTTGAATAATCAAAGCCCCTTTTTGGAAATAGTTAGTAATTTGCTATTAATCTAACTTTGAATCTAATATCCTTAAAACCTCCAATCCTTCGTCACTTTGAAGAAACGAAGCTAATATAAATAATGGGTCTTCTCCATAAGGAACTGTCAATAATTTATTTTTATTACCAGCTATATTGTAGTAAACATCTTTTTTGTTTTTAAGAATCAAAAGATTTTGACTAAAAAATTTAGCGCATTTGTTTTGAAGACGCAATAAAGGATCATTTAAAGCCTCCATAAAATCATTAGGATATTGTTTTGCAAATAATCTAACATCTCTTTTTAATTCAGAAGAAGTTAAATTATCTACTCTTAAACCTATTACAACTCTTGCAACAGTTTCTAGCATTTCAATATCTAATTCTTTTGCTGACATTTGAGCATCTAGAGCTAAATCTAAATAATCTACATCAGAACTAGCATCCTTTTCTTTGTCAACTTCTACAAACATATGACCTAAACCTGGATGGTGTGCTAAGAATTTTTGTAGTATTTGATTTTCTTTTGGAACAAATAATAGTCCATCTTCAAACACAATCGGTTCTAAGATTACATTTTTATCTTGTTCATCTTCAAATATACTTTTTTGATTTTTAGAATATCGTAAAGCTCTATTTACTCCTGTTTCTTCATCAAACCATAAAAGAGATTTTCTTTTAGTGTTTCTAGATGGTATAGAGTAACTTAATGGAGCTTGATTTTTAGTTAATTTGTAAGCTTTGTTTACAAAAGATTTTTTTTTGTGTTTTACTGCGTTTGTGGGTTTTTTTGCAGCAATAGTTTTTTTTGAAGTTGTCATTTGATTTAAATTTAATTTGATTTATAATTAAAAGGCTCAACATTAAGCTGAGCCTTTTAGTATTAATTACTTCTAGTTATTGAAAATAAAGAAGTTGTTAGCACCTAAAGTACATAGAGCTCTTTCTGATAAGAAGTTTACTTCCATCGCATCTAAATTCGATGTAGCAGCTCCTCCAGCTGAACCTGTAATCCAAGTTTTGTAACGTCTGTCTTCAGTTTCTGAAGCTCTGTATCGAACATGCAAGAATGGTCTCTTAGCGTTCTTTCCAAGAACTTGGTCGTATACAGTTGTAGAACCTGCAGGAACTAATATTCCATTTATAGCTCCACCAACGATATCACCGCGCATTGTCGGATCGTTTAGGTATTTCCAATCAGTTTTGTAAAAGTCGTAACCTCTACGGAAACCTGAAAAACCTAAATTAAGTGCCATTTCTTCATCATTGTCAAAAAGACCGTAAGAAGTTCCACCTGCTCCGTAAGAATTTTGAGCAGCTAACATATCATCGATATCAAATCCAAAGTCTCTATTTAAGAAAATTACATTCTCTTCAATAGAACCTTGCTTATCTAAACGCGAAATGATTGCATCAAAATCTGCTAAAGCATTAGGGTTTCCACCTGCCCACACATTTCCTCTTTGCTCAACAACATAGAAAAGTCCTTCAGAACCTTTATTACCTACACCAGAGGCAACACCTTCTACAATTGCAGCTGCTCCACCACCTGCTTCCGCTGGTACTGCTTCAACCATTGCTGTTTCAAGATAATCTTCAAAACGTAAACGAGTTTCGTGCTCAGACTTCATGTACCATAAGAATCCAGTTGCACCGTTTTCTGTAGTTACTTCAATCCATCCAATTTGTGCCATATCTGAACCTGATACTGCGTAACGGTCTTTAATGATAATTGGAGAGTTTTCAAAGATTGAATCATCAGCCTCTAATTGACCTTGCATTCCGATAGAACCTTTTTGAAATTCTGAACCATAAATGAATAATGAACACACAACTGCTGCTGCCATTGTTTGTCCTCCTGCTTCGTAATAAGCAACATCAATTGTACCTGCTGCAGTATCTACTGCTGTTACAATTGCTTTGTTACTATTTGTAGAGGCTGCTGTACTGTCAGATAACATAATTGTTTGACCAACACGAATAGCAATAGAACCAGAACCTGGTACTAATACGTCTCCAATTGTCAAAGTAGCTATATCTTGACCAGCTGCTGCTGCTGAAGTTACATTTGTGTACTTTGTGTGTAATCTTCCTTGCTCTGCCCATTTGATAAGGTCTGAGTTAGAAGGCATTTCAGCGCCTACCATTCTTAAGAATGATGCTACTGATCGATTACCATATCTTTCAAATTCTTTTTCATAAGTATCCGGGAGATACTGATTTAAGAAATCAAAGTTTGTAATATAGTTTGTTTGTAATAAGACTTGCTCCGAACTTGGTTGCAAATCAAAACCTGGGGTTGCTTGAACTGATCCTGCCATGATTTTATTTTTTTTAAATTATTTATTTATTTTTATTGCTTCTTATCCTTAAGCCTTTACCGTTATTGTTGCTAATTGCTCTAGCTTTAAATCCTGTATCACCAATTTTTTGTGGCGTAGTTCTGACATTCATGTTGATGTTTTTACTTTTTTTAGTAATATCACCTACACCATCTGCCTTACCTTGCTCGTAAAAATACTTAGCAAAACGTTCAGGATCCATAGCAGCACTTAATGCTCTATGCCAGCCTTGTGCATCTGAAATCAAACCATCTTCCCCAATATATTTTCCTATAAAATTATTTAGGTTTATTTGTTTAGATTTCATTTCCTGAGCATCTCCATAAGAATAACCTATTTTTTTATCTCCTATTTCGAACTCAAAACCTTTGAATTCAGGATTAAAAACTTCGTTTGTTCTTTTTTCAAAATACTCATTCTTTTTTCTATTAGCTTCTTCAATAGTTTTAGACTCTTGAATATAACTTTTATAAGCATCAAGCTCTTTTTGAATTTCATCAGAAATAGTTTTCCCACTTGACTCAAGAGGAACACTATATTTTTCTTTAAAATCATTAAGATATTTTTTTGCTTTAGAAAGTTCTCTTTTTTTAGCTATATTTTTCTTTTTAATTTCAGACTCATCATCTATATCTTCATCGTATGAAAATTTAGATTCCATTAAATAATGAATATCTTCATTATCTAAATCCTCTTCTGTTAAAGAATAATATTCAGCTAACACTTGATCGTCTTCTAGTTCATTGTAATTTTTATTTGCTTTTACAAAGTCACTAAAGCCTCGACCAGTTTCTTTTTTAAAATTTAAATACTTAGAAACATCTTCTGGTAATTCTTGATTCATTTCTCTTTGAGTAAATAAATCATCTATTGAAGATATTTCTTTGTCTTTATATCTGTTTTTAATATATGAAAGAACGTCTTCATCTTTTATTTCAACAGGCTCTTCTGTTTTTAAAGTCTCTTCTGTTTTCAAAGGACCCTCTGTTTTCAAAGGCTCATTTTCTACTAAAGACTCATTATTTAAAGATTGCTCGTGTTTTTCTAAAAGATTTTTTTCTACCTCTTGAACAGATTTTTGTTCAATTGGATTTACTTCTTTTACTGTTAATTTCATTTAATTTGATTTTTACAAAGTTAATAATTTAATTTGATTTAATTTTATCCTATCATCTTGGCTCAAATTCTGCTAAATCAAAGCCATCTAAACTATCTTCTGATGATTCAAAACTAATAGGAGGTAAATTGTTTTTACGCTGTTCTATTAATTTAGATTGCTCTGTATTTGCTTGAGATATTCTTTTAGACTTTGCGTCTTCTCTTTGAGTTTCTCTGCTTTTTAATCCATCAAGCTCAACTCCTTTTAATTGCATGTTAAGCTTAAACTCTAACTGCATTAACTCAGCTTTTATAGCTGCTTCACCTTGCATTTTTTGAACAGCAAATTTAGATTTAGCTTCTTCTATCTGCATTTCAGCTTGAGTTTCCATTTGAAGCTTTTGCATTGCTGTTTGAGCTGCCATTTGTTGAGATTGCATATTTATTTGACCTTGCTGCTGGGCTGCTGCTGCTTTTTGCTGTTGTTCAATATCTTGCTTAGCTTTTCTTTTAAGTTTTAAAACTTGATTGGCTAATTTTATATTTCTAATTTCTCTAATATCAATAGCGTCTTCTAAATTTATTGAATCACGCTGCAAAGCCATTTGAATATTAGCCTCTAACATTCTTTTTTGTTCTTCATCTGGCTGTATTTCAATAAATATTCCAAAATCACTAAGATATAATTCTTTTATTTCATCAAGAATTCCAACATTAAACTTACCAATTTGGTTTACAAACTCTTCTCTAAAATCAGAGTATTCAAGCATATCTGCAATTCTGCTAGATAAAGCGGTACAAAGTCTTTGACTTATCTCTAATCCTGAATCTAATATATGTCTTGTTGCAGTATTACTACTTAATGCTGCTAATTTTTGCAATCCTACTAAAGAGTAAGAGTCAGGCGTAGAGCCATCTCTAGCTTCATTTAAACCTGTAACATCTCTTAGCATTTGTAAATAATGATTATAAGAGCCTATTAAACTTTGAATTTTTGCTTGACCTGAACTACTGTTTAATTGCTGAATAGGAACTTTTGCTTGATTAAAATCACCATCTTGAGTGTAGCTTCTGCCAATAACAGATCCTGTTTGAAAAAACATTCTTAAAGCATCTTCTGGATTATATGCCTGACCTGTTCCTAAGTCAACTTCATTTAATCCATCTGCATCTATAAACACGCCATCAGGAACAACTCTAGATATTACTTGTTGCAATTTTAAATGAGTAATTTGAATTAAATCAGCAAACGTAATCATTCTTTTGACTAAAGATTCTAAAGCTCCTTTATACATTCTTGGAGCACAAGCTACAAATTCAGGATATACTTCTTGAGACGCCGATTGAGGTCTAGCCATATTTTCAGACATTTCCCATTTAAGAAGAATATTTGTACCCATTACCATAACGCCTTCATACCAAACATCAATTGTTTTAGATACTTTTTCAAACCTACCTTCTTCCATCATTTCTTGAGTAGGGTCAAAAGTATCGTCTTTTTCAATTAATCTTTCTGCACCAGAAGCATTTACTTTTTTCTTGTAAGTAAAAGTTTGAGTTGTTTTGTAATTAAAAAACAAAACAGTTGCGCTATCTTTACTAAACAGGCTATTATTATAATATTGAGCAGTATTGTTATAATCATACCAACTTTGACTGTATTTAGATATTTCTTCCATATCTACTCTTGTCAAGCTTGGGTCTATTTTTTTAAGTTCTGTTATTGGAAGTGTTTTAATTTCCCCCCAATAAAAACAATCTTGAAAATGAGGGTCTTCTGTGTAACTATAAACAACATTAGCGGGATCAACATAATCAATTACTATTCCTGCACCTGGTAAAAATCTATTTTTACACATAGAAATACCCAAAACAGTTTGATCATAATAAAGTTGTTTTTGTATTTCATTATATCGATTGCTTTCTAAAACGGTATTAATAGCTTCTTCTTCAGCTATTTCAATAGACGGCTTGTATTTTAATTGCATATGAAGAGCCAACTCTTCAGAAGTATTTGGAACTTCTTCTTCTGATGTAGCAAAAGTATCTATTCCAAATTGATTTTGAACCTGCTTCATTAGATCTTTAGAAAGCATATCTTTTTCAAGTTGTACTTGATATTTGCTTCTTTTGTCCAAAGACATTCCATCTTGAGCGTATGCATTTACTTTAAAAAGCCTATCTGACATTCCATTAACAACAATATCTACAAATTTTGGAATAATAGGAATTGGAGTCCAATCTAAATTTAAATAACTTAAATCACCATCAATAGCTAATTCATTTTTATATTTTTGAATATTTTGCTCACCTCTTGCATATAGTTTTAATCTATGAAAGTTCGCCCATTGGTTATAGAACCTGCTTTGACCACCGTCTTTTCTGAACCATTCATATTGAATAGCTTGACCTATTTGCAATCCAAATTCAAAAGATTTTTTTTCAGAGTCAGAAACAAATTGACTTGGAAATCCTGTTGGATTAATATTTATCTTTACATCTTTCATTTATCTCATGATTTGACTGTAACTTCCTTTATTGTCGTATTTAGCAAAGTTAAGTTTTATTTTTGATTTTTTTTTAACAGGTTGATATAGGCTTTTTTGACAAGCCATTATTGCTAAACCTGAGCTAATAGAGGCATCAAATTTAGTTCTATTATTTATATTAAATCTAGCCCAATCTTCTAAGGTTCTTGTAAAATACATAGACCCCATTGAATCTGACTCTCTAAAAGTGCTTAACAAATCTAATCCCACATATTTTTCTATATACGATTCAATTGCAGCTGCATGAGCCTGCTTAATATCTTCTGAGCTATTTGGTATCCCTCCAAGTTCTTTTTCTGTTTTAGAAAGTTTGTTCCATGTCTTATCAGGCCTAGTCATTGAATAACCCCTGTATCCTCGATTTTTAAAATGATACAATAATCTAGGCTTGTTATTCTCTATAAGTATAGGCATTCCATAAAACACACAAGCCATAAGTATTTCTTCAAAAAATATTTCTGCCGTTTGAGGCCTAGCAACATATTGTAAGAAAAATTCATTTACTGGACCTTCATCCATATGAAACTTAGTTAGACCGTGACATGCTCCATTTGAAGCTCCTCCACCTACAGTACCTGATATATCATAACTGTCGCAACCAAAAGCCCCCATATGTTCATTGCCGGGATAAAAAACTCCGTTTTTTGTGTATCTTTTATTTTGAAGTATTTTATTTGGAGTCCAAGAAATTAAAAATCTTCCTTTATTGTTTGGGCTAAATATGACTTGAGTATCTTTTATGCCGTCTTTCCAAGAAAAAGAACCTCTAGTTAAAAATCTATCTTTTATTAAAGAATCATTATAATCAATTTGCTGATATATTTTTGTAAGATTAAAAAGAGATTGCTTGCTTTCATCTCTAAAAGCATGCGATTCTGTTCTAGGAAATTGTCTGTAAAATTCATTTAAAGCATCAGGATCATTTTTTAAACTATCAACCTCAGCTTCCCAATAATCAATGGCTCCTTGTTTTATTAATTCTCCATCAATACCAATTATTGGTGTTTCAGGAGTTCTAAAAACAGGCATACCATATCTATCAATAAATCCTTCCATATTAAACTCCATAGGAATAAATAAACTATATAATCCACTTTTAGTTTGACCATTTCTATTTCTATTAGAAACTTTTGAATCAAAATATAATTTCTTACCATTATCTCCGCCTTTTTCTAAAGCATTAGCTGTAGAACCCATCATGCATTTACCAATAACCTTACTACCTAAACGAAGGCAAGTTTTTGTAACTCTCCAATTGTTTAATATGTTATTTGGCTTTTCCCATTTTTTTGATTCATCATGAACCAATAACTTTAGTTTTTCTCCATCATAACTATTGTCTCCAGTATTTTTCCAGTCAATAGAGGTATCCAGTCCTTGTACGATATCCTCTTCTTCTATATACATATTTTTTTTTGTAATCTTAGAAGCAGGAACTCTAAATGCTAATTCCGTTTTAGGTTTATCCATACCATCCTGAACAGGCTTAAAAAAGAAAGGATAATTGTTTACAATTGGAACAACTTTATCTGTAAACATTTTTTTAGCATCGGCCCCTGTTTTTGAAAGTATTCCTAATCTAGCATCTTTACTTATAGTACCAATATTTGCAGATTCTTCACTTGCCATATAAGAAAATCCTGAACGTCTTATTTTTAAATAATCTTGACCAAAACTTCTTTTGTCAGCTTTACAAGCTTCCCAATGAAGATAAAAAACTCTATTTGCATCTCTGTAATCAGGAAGCCCTACATCTATTTTAGTCCATTGAACATACATATAATGAGAACCTGTCATGTATGTTTCCACTCCATTATTCATGAACCAAAAACCTTCATCTCTTCTGTCAAACTCTTCTTCGATATAATTAACCCACTCATCTTTAAATGACGAAGGAGCTGCATGCCATTGGAATATAGATTTTATTTTCTGTAATTGCTTTGGATATTCAAAAGGAACCCAATATTGTTCAGATTGCTTTTTACTATTTGAATGTATTTTTTTAGGAGGCTTAGGTAATGCTATTTTTATTCCTTCTATCTCAACGATGTCTTGAATTTGACCAGATTTTGATATAACTATAAAGTCATATTTTTCATTATACCCATAATCCCAAGACTTAAATTTGTTCTTGTTAGTTATTACAGTTTTTGGTAAAAAATCTTTTAAATTTTTTATTAAGCTATGTTGATCGTCGTTCTGCAAATCCTGATACTGGTTGTTTTTTATTTTTTGACTCTTTCCCTTCTATTAAATTTTTTTCTGCTTCTATTCTAGTTAATATTTCAAAAGCATCAAATATGGCTAATTTTTTAGTAGCAGCAGCATTTTTTAATTTATCAGCTGCAAGTTCATCATCTTCTCCATATTTTATAATTTGCTCTTCGGCAACTTTTATTAATTGTTTAACTGCTTTTTCGCCAGCTTTAATTATGTCTAATTTTATCTTATCTACATTCATAATGATAAAGTTATTTGATGATCAAACATTCGATATAATTTTTCTCCATCAACATTAAACTCATATTCACTATCCGGTTTAAAAGAAATTTTGTCCCCCTCTTTAATACCTTTGCTAATTAAATATTTATTTGGGTATTTAACTAATCCAATTAAAGGTTCTTCACTTTCGTGGCTCTTTAAGTAGCTTTCTTTTTTTTTAATTGGCTTTATCATGCAGTATTTAGAATGAGCATTCCATGAGCCATTATGATTATATAAAAAAAATTGGTCATTATCTATAAAAAACAAATCATCCTTAAAAAAGCTTTTTCCACTTCTTTCAACTCCCTTCATATCATTATAATATTTAAAAACATTATGATGAACTAACAAGGTATCTCCTACACTTATAGCACCTGTATAATTTATTGGAGTCTCCACAACTACTCCATATCGATTTGAGGCCACATGGTCTTCTTTAGACGTACTAATAATAAAGTCTATATTGCCTATTTTTTTAGTACTATTATATCTTTTACTATCCTTTGGTCTTACAATAAAATAAAAAGGTGATTTCATTCAAAATATATATTATATTCAATAGAAATAGGCATATTAGAATTAAATTCTTTCCATAAAAAAATTTCTCCTTTTTTATTTTCTATAAAAATACCTATTGATTGAGTGCTTTTATTCATTTTTATTAAATGAATTAAATGACTTCCTCCTAGTATTTCTTGACCTACAACATAATGCATAGCTCCATTTTTGTAATCAGGACCTACTGCTATCTTACGAATATCATTCATTTAATTTAATTTGATTTATAACAAATATAAGTAAAAAAAAATACCCCTAAATAAATAGAGGTATTCTAAGCGAAGAGGCTATCCTAATTGGAAACATCACGAAGATGTGGTCCTAATTGGAAACATCACGAAGATGTGGTCCTAATTGGAAGCCTCGCATATTTTAAAATACATTATCCCCCACCCCTTGCAGAAGGACCAGTTGCTCCTTGTGTTATACTATATGATGTACAAATTGTTCTATCGTTTGCGTTGAATCGATATTTTAACATTACTGCGTTTGATAAATCTCCAAATATGTATGGCAACTCATGGTTTGTATTTGTCCATGTAGGGTTTGGTATGCCTATAGCAAATTTCATTATAATTTGTGTTGTTCTTAAATCATTTGGATTATTATCAGGATTTATATTAGCGTTTGAACCTTGAACTGATAATCGTGTACCCCAATAATAATCTGATGATGTAGCAGGAAGCGAGGTCACTTCTGTATTTGTCCCATCAAACAAAAACGCTAAAGGATTAAAAGGCACTTCAATATAAGTGGTAGGTCTTAATGAAGCAAAGTCAGTTATCACTGACCCTGTCTTAGCAATCTTTAATTCACTATTTATATCCCACTCTGTCGGAATAGGAAATAATGCTCCTAAATAAATATTTCGATAAGTAGCATCTTGTTGTGTTGATGCCCAATTGCTTCCTGGAAAATTAGCTTTCTGATACACCCCATTGTTATGAGAAGGGTGAACAAAGTTTCCTCTTCCCATTACATAATCCTGATTATTAATATAATTAGGTTTTGCCTTTGTGTATCTAAACATAAAAAGCCGAGGATTTTTAGTTAACCAATCTGTTTCAACAGGTTTTTGTATAGCTACCGAAGCACCTGCACCAGGCGTTTTTAAAACATACATATATGGCGTAGGAATACCTGATGTGTCTGATGTGCCAATATATTCCTTTAATGCATCTACGGTGATGTTTTTAGTTACGTTTGTAGGCGTTCCGTTTTCTTGACTAATAATAATCTTATCAGTTCCTTGTGGGGTTACGGTATTGTATGTGCTAATCTTTGGCATAACTAATATTTTACTTTAACAAATATACTATTTTTTATTTTTAAATATTGGACCTGCTTTGTCTACAATTTTTTCAGCACTTCTTCCTATTACATAACCTCCAATACCTATTTCTAGCAAACTCCAAAACTCAGGCTCTAACTCAGGAGTTATTAAATGTGATGATAGCTGAGATATAAACTTAGTGTAAATTATAATAAACCCAAATGACAACATAAGGATTGGTCTCCAACTTCTCTGAAGCCAATTTCCTTTTGCTTCAGCTACTATTATTTCAGTTTGCATTTTCTGCAACTCAAGCTCTTTCTCTTGAAGAACTTTAAATATTTCATTCTTGGCTCTTATTCTTTCCTCATCGCTAGTAAACAACTCATCAACAACATCTCCAATTTGTTTAAATACCTTTGTTCCAAAAAATTCTAATATCTTTTTCATACTAATAAGTCCACATTACCTGTTGAGACTTATCAAAATCCAAGTCTATATGAATAAAAGTATCAGCAACTCCTATTCTTTGAAAACCTGTTTCTTGTAATAGAAATACTAAATGAAATCTATCTGTAGAATTGGTGCATTTGATGTCAGCAGCTAATCCATACATGTGACTTGATCCCTTTGATGTTTCTGTTTTAGGCTTCCCTCCAACTGCAGCATTATGCTCTTCTGTCCTGTAGCCACTATTTATAACAATAGGCTTACCAAATTTATCCCTTACCTCGTCAAGCATCTCAAGAAAATCTTCGTGCATTAACGAACCACTTCCAGGCATGTCTGGAGAATCAAATTCTTTGTATGTAAAATAATTCATTTGTTTTCTTGATAGTTAGCGTAAATTCTTTGTGCAGTATAGACTATTGATCCTAGCAATAGTATTATTTTAAGTACTGCTTCTATTTCACTAAACGAAACTACTAACGCAATACTATTTAGTAGGTATATTTTCAAATCCGATAAGGTCATTTTATTAAACATTATTATATTCATAATTAATTTCAACTGCTGAAAAACAAGAATTATCTTGAATATAATGATATGTA
>UPTG01000204.1_pt1 | contig 51725 bp, 47 predicted proteins | sample 2160121 | NCBI WGS metagenome assembly UPTG01 (sample SAMN06266255, study PRJEB28933) | marine metagenome | isolation source: Columbia River Estuary | place: USA:Columbia River Estuary, USA | collected 2014-07-27 | reverse complement strand
TACTTCAAAGTGATCTTGCCAATCTTTGATCGTTTCACTATAAAAATCCTTGCCTCTAAAAATGCCAACATTATTTATTATAATATCTATATCATCAGGAATTTTTTTGATCAATTCCTCTATTTGAGCATTATCAAGAAAATCTGCAGAAATTCCACTAACGTTTTTATTATTTAGTTTGTTAAGAGCTCTCTCTACACCTTTTTTAGTCCTTCCATTTATTATTACAGTAGACCCTTCTTCAAGAAAGAGTTTAGCTGTTTCAAAGCCAATACCCTTAGTTGAGCCAGATATAAATACTTTCTTATCTTTTAAATCTAAATTCATTTTAATAATTGATTACCATTTATCTAATCCTAGTATTTTTTTCCCCAATGATGATAGATTAGCAGTTTTATATTTTTTCTGTTCCCAACCGCGTGGATCTCCTGGAAATGCATATCCCTCAGGAGCAACTCTGTTCTTCCAAGAATTAACTCTCCATTCTACTAATTCTTTATCATTCTCCTGTGCTGGCATCATTGATACATATTGAGCAATTCTGACTTTATCTTTTGAATTGTTAGGTCTAATACCATGTGGTTGAGAGCTATTAAAAATTAATAAATCTCCTGCTTCAAGTGAAACTTTAACTATTTTATCTTCTAGTCCCTTAATGTCTGGTTGAAATTTATTTCTGTCAGAAGGTTGTGTTAATTTCCAGGTATCAAAATTTTTATAGAGCCATGGAATACACTGAAATCCACCCATATTTTCATCTGTTTGGTCAGATAACGCAATTACTCCTTGAATATTTTGAGGTTTTGTTTCGGGATCATAATCCCAATGAATAAAACCCTTATACTCAAAACCAGGTCTAATAGGAAAATTAAGATTAGCTCTATCTATTGTAGTCCATAATTTCTTTGTGCCCCAAATATCTACAAATGAATCATAAACTTTTTGTGTTTGACGATTATCCCATAAAAACTGATTATTATAAACTTCAACCATTCCAGTTCCAGCTAACTCTTTCATCTCCATTTCTGCTCTTGCTTTTGAGTACCAAGTTGATGTATCATTGGGGATTTTATCATCAAATTCCCATATAAATTCTGCAGTTTTTTTTGCTTGCTCTTCAGATATAGCATTTTTAATAACTACATAGCCATTTTCAATCCAAAAGTTCCATTGATCCATTGTTAAAACTCTAAGAGAATCCGCTGCTGCATGAGTTCTAAGTTTTTGTTCACTACTTTTTGCTGTTGAAGGATTTCCTGGAATCTCTTTATGTTGATTGTCAGGTATCATACTCATAGAAATAGTCTTTAAGTTATTTTAAAGATAAAAAAATCACGTAAATTAATACTCTAAATATAACTTATGTCTAAGTTTGATCGTAGAAAGTTTATTAAAACAACCTCACTATCTGCTGCTTTTGCCTCAACTCCTAGTTTATATTCATTTAAATCAAGAAGCTCTGATCAGAAGTATATGGGAGATTTTGCAGCTCCTAAATTGAAAAATATTAAAGCAGCATTTATTGGAGTAGGTTACAGAGGCAAAGGGCATATAAATTTATTTGCTTCACTTCCTGGTACTGAAGTTGTTGCAATTTCAGATTTATATGAAAGTAATATTAATGCTTCTAAGGAAATTCTCAAAAAATTAAATAAACCAGTAGACACATTAAATACTTATTGGGGTGGAGAAAATAAATGGAAAACCATGCTAAAAGAAGTTAAACCCGATATAGTTTTTATCTCAACTAACTGGAATAGTCATGGTGAAATGGCAATTGAAACCATGAAAAACAATGCTCATGCTTTTGTTGAGGTGCCCTTAGCACTTTCAATTAAAAAATTATGGGAAATAGTAAATACTTCCGAGAAATATAATAAGCATTGTATGATGATGGAAAATGTTAACTATGGAAGAGAGGAGCTTATGTTTTTGAATATAATAAGAAATGGACATTTAGGTGATCTTCTTCATGCTGAGGCTGCTTATATTCATGATCTTAGATTTCAAATGTTTGAAGAAGAAAGAGGTACTGGTTCGTGGAGAACATTACAATATGAAAAGAGAAAAGGAAACCTTTATCCAACGCATGGTTTAGGACCTGTATCTCAGTACATGAACCTTCTTAGATCTGAAGATAATTTTAAAACAATAGTTTCTTTCTCCTCTCCTGCAATGGGTAGGAAAAAATTTGCTAATGAAAATTTTCAAGAGAATCATAAATGGAATAAGTTAAATTATCAAAATGGAGATTTAAACACATCTATTATAAAGACTCATATAGGAAGAACTATAATGGTTCAGTGGGATGAGACTAGTCCTAGACCTTATACAAGACTTAATTTAATTCAAGGAACCAAAGGAATTTTAGCTGGAGGCCCAACTAGAGCTGCTTTTGATGGTGGATTTGAAAATTTTACTGATGGTTCTCATCAATGGATAAAAGATGATGGGATAAAAAGATTATATGAGAAATATGACCATCCTTTATATAAAAGATTAAATGAAAAAACTAAAGATTCTGGTCATGGCGGAATGGACGGCATTATGATGTATAGAATAGTTGAATGTCTTCAAAACGGAACTCCGTTAGACCAAAATTTATATGAGGGATCTGCTTGGAGTGCATTAATAGAACTTACCTCAAATTCTGTTAATAATAATGGTGAACCTCAAGAATTTCCTGATTTTACAAGAGGAAACTGGGTTAACACTAAACCTTTTGATATTATCTCTTAATGATAGATAAAATTGTTTCACGAGCTCCTGCTAGAGTCTGTTTATTTGGTGATCATCAAGACTACCTTAATCTACCAATAATAGCAACAACTATAGATAGAACAATTGAAGTCAGTGCAATAAGAAATAACTCTAGATATTTTAAGATATTTAAAAAGGATCTAGGAGAGCAGGATAATATAAATATAGACAATGAAATAGATCAAAATGAAACAGATTTTTTAAAGATTGCAATTCGAGTTCTTAGAGATTACAATTGTATTCCTGATAAAGGTTACGACATTATAATATCTAGTAATATTCCAATCAACTCAGGTCTTTCGAGTTCTTCAGCTCTTATAATAGCTTGGATAAATTTTCTTTTGAATACTTTTTCAACTCATAAAGTAAGTGCAGAACTACTTGCAGAAATTTCTTATCGAATAGAAGTTATTGAGATAGGTAATTCAGGTGGAAAGATGGATCAATACACAATCTCATTTGGAAAAACTATTTTTTTAGATACATTAGAAGATAAAGTCACCCCATATGATCATGATCTTTGTGATATGATAATTGGAGTTTCAAATCAACAAAAAGACACTGAAGGACTATTAAAAAAATTAAAAACTAATGCTTTAATTTCAATTGACTTAGTGAAGAAAAAATTTCCAAAATTTGATATATACAACCCTTTAAGTTATGAACTAGAAAAATTTTTAGCAGAGTTAGATGAAGAGCTTAGACCTTATTTTAGAGCAGCTATCGGAAATTACAAGATAACATTAAATGCTCAAAATGAATTTAATAAGTCATTTTTAAACATTGAAAAAATTTCGAAATTAATGAGTGAACATCATAGTTTTTTAAAAAATGATTTAAAAATTACCACATCTGAAATTGATCTTATGATTGATATAGCTGATAAGAATGGATCATTAGCTTCTAAAATTGTTGGCTCTGGAGGTGGTGGATCAATAGTATGTCTGTCTAACAATAAAGAAACTTCAACTAAAATATTAAACAAGTTTAATGAAATTGGAGTTAAGGAAGCTTTTATTGCAAAAAGAGGATCTGGTCCTAAAATCATAATAAATGAATAGTATTCCATTGATAATAATGGCTGCAGGAGTTTCATCAAGAATGAAAAAATCTTCTACTACAAAGAATATGACCAAAAAGCAGATCAATCAGTCAAATTCAAGAGTAAAAGGTTATATTCAGGTAGCTGAGGGAAAGGAGCCACTTATATTTTATCTTATAAAAAATGCTATAAATGCTGGTGTTAATGAGTTTTATATCATTGTGTCTAAAAATTCTCAAGAATTTCAAGAATATCTTAAATCTCTAGAAAACAGATTAGAGATATCTATAAATTTTGCAATTCAAGACTTTTATGGGAATTCAAAACCTTTAGGTACCTCAGATGCAATTTTTCAGACTATGAATCAGTATGAGGAGTTAATTAAAACTAGATTTTTAGTTTGTAATTGTGATAATTTATATTCAGTAAAAGCAATCAAAACTCTATTAGGTGAATCTAATTATAATTCAATGATAGCATATGATTTTGAATACTTGGAATTTTCAAATGATAGATTGTCTTCTTTTTCATTATTAAATATTGAAAATAATTTTCTTTCTAAAATCATTGAAAAACCTGATTTAAAATTAATTAGAAATCATTCTAGAAAAAAATATGTAAGCATGAATATTTTTTCTTTTAATGGAAGTGAAATATATAAGCACCTTCGAGACTGTCCAATAAATGTTAAAAGAGGAGAGAAAGAAATTGCGACTGCTCTTCAAAATATGATATTAGAAAATAAAAAATCAGTAATTGCTTTTCCACTTTGCGAACATGTGCCTGACTTGACATATAAGGATGATTTAGAGAAAATTAATAAATTTTTAAATTAAAATTAACTTTCAAAATTATTCCTAAAATTCTCTTAGTCTTATATTTGTATATTAAACGTAATGATTATGAAAAAATATATTTTATCATTTTTAGTCTTTTCTTTATCCTGTGATATTTCTTCATCTAAACCAATAAATAATCCAGATCCAGTACTTTCAATAGATAATCAAGATTATAAAAACATGAGTAAGGCATATTTTGCATCTGGCTGCTTTTGGTGTGTCGAAACTATATATGAAAGTTTAGATGGTGTAAAAGAAGTTTATTCTGGTTATGCAGGTGGTTCAACTATAAACCCTAATTATTATCAAGTTATGTCGGGTAAAACTGGCCATGCAGAAGCTATTGAGATAATATATGATAGTACTAAAGTTTCATTTGACACTCTTTTAAAAGTATTCTTTGACTCTCATAACCCTACAACTCCTAATAGGCAGGGTCCAGATTATGGAACTCAGTATAGATCAATTGCTTTTTACAATAATGAAGATGAAAAAAATAAAATTAAAAACTATATTAATTTCCTATCAACAAGTACAATCTTTGGAAAGAATATTATAACAGAAATAAAAGAAATTAATAAATTCTATTATGCAGAGGAATATCATCAAGACTATGAAAAGAAAAACCCTAACAACCCATATGTCCAAAATGTATCAATACCTAGATATAATAAATTCAAGCAAAAAGCCTCTAAATATGTTAAGGTGAAAGATGTTCACTAGATTTAGTTTAGCCTTTTTTATTTTACTTCCTTTTTCTTGCTCAAAACAAGAGGATCTTTCAGGTAGAGAATTATGGGAATCACTTAATATATCCTCTTACTCAATGACCCAGCAAATATCTTGTTATTGTTTCCCAGAAGAGTTTATATCGCCTAAGTCTATAATTGTTGAAAACAATCAAATTAAATTAATAAATGGCTTTAGTCCAGATAAAACATTAGGTTATGAATCATTTTACACAATTGATCAGATTTTTGAATTTATAGATTCAAAACTTGATGATGACCCCGAATTTCACGATATTGATTATAGTAGTGATTATGGGTACCCAAATTATCTTTTTTTTGATATGTCAAGAATGATAGCAGATGAAGAAATTAGCTACTATATAAAAGACTTAAAACCGTTAAAATGAATTATAAGGTCAGAATACAAAAAAATAAAGATTTTCAAATTTTAGAAAATAATACACCTATTGTAAAAGGAACAAAACCTAAGTGGTACTCAAGTGAGATATCATTTTTCTATAACAACAGAACTTTTCAAATTAAAAAGAAAAGTTTTTGGAAAGGTGAACACGAAATAACAGCTAGTGGTAAAAAAGTTGGAAATATATTGATTAGATCAGTCAAAAAACCATTAGGAAATTTTATTCAGGTTTATGAAAACAATTCATTTAAAGATGAATATTCTATGACCAGCACTTCAAAGAGTATATGGAGCTCAGAGAAAACTTATTCTCTATTTAACAAGGATAATGAAATTTTAAAAATTAATTATTCGTGGAAAAAACATTCATGGATAAAGTATACTGAGGAAATTTCAGTTGATAGTTTTAATACTCAAGGAGACTCACCTGAGTTAATTGTTTATTCTCTATTTCTGATGAGATTAATTCAGCAACAAGAAGCTGCTGCTAACAGTGGAGGAGGGGCTATGATTTATGGTTAGGACTAACGATACATATAGAAAAAAACATATAATATCTAACTTAGATAATTTTAAAAAATATAGTCTGGGTTTTCATACAGTTATTTTAATTTTTCTTTTTTTAGTCTCGTGTTCCAATATTCTATATAATCATGCTGATACAATGTCAATGCTTACAACAAAAAAGTTAGTTATTGATAAATTTGGTGAGCCTACAGATATTACAAAGATGACAGATTATGATGAATACTATTATGATTTTGGAGTTTTTGAGGAAAGATTGAATTTTTTTGATCCTCAAATATCAACTGTTTCTGCTCAATCTAAAGTAAGTAAAATTGAAAATGAATTTCAACCTCAGTATAGGATTAATGTTTCATTAAAGTATATCAAGTTTCGTTTAGTAGGAGATAAGGTAATTTATTGGGAGAGTCAAAACGTTAATTTTCCAACTAAAAAAAAATAATAGTTACAATATAGTTTCAAGTAATATTAAAATTTCATTAAACTGATTGATGATAATACAACTAAATTATTTTAATTTAGTTTTTTAAAATTATGACATGCCAATCAAAGTATTTACAAAAGAAAATCAAGCTAATGGCAATTTTAATAATGGTCAAATTCTAGAAAAAAAACCAATTGGTTTCCCTCAAGATGGTGGTCAATTAAGCCCTTACTCTAATCTTTTTTATTGGGCTCACGCTTGGGCTCCAGCTAATGACAGCACTATTGGTCTTCATCCTCATAGAGGATTTGAGATATGTAGTTTTGTTCTTAAAGGAGAAATTGAACATTATGATACACTTCTTGAAAAATGGATTACTCTAAAAAAAGGTGACGTTCAAATTATCAAGGCGGGCAAAGGTATTTCACATTCTGAAAAACTAAAATCTGATTCAGAAATATTTCAAATATGGTTTGACCCTAACATTCAAGAGTCTCTATATATAGATGCAAGTTATAATGATTTTAAATCTGAAGAATTTATATTAGAGAAAAATAATGGAGTAGAAGTAAAAACTATTTCAAATAATGAAAATCAACTTGGTTTAGATAGCGTTGGTATAAAAATCTTTGAATCTAGTTTTACAGATGGTGAAAACGAACATATAATAGAAGAAAACTGTTATCATTCCATGTTTATTTTATCAGGAAATTTAAATTTAAAAGATCAAGTCTTTAATAAAGGAGACTTTATTATAGTTGATAATGAAAAAAAAATACAGTTATCCACAAAGAATAACTGTAAGATTTTTGAAATAATTTCACCTATTAAACTTCCATATAAAACTTATGCAGAGGTTCACAATGTTAATTGACGATTACGAGTTTTAGGTTTCTTTCCTTGAACATTTCAAATAGTTCTTCTACCGTTTCCTCTGATTGCATAGAAACTCTAATAAATCCTTCACCAAAGCTTATATAAGCAGATGTGCTATTCTCTGAATTAAGAAATACTTGAGGTAATTGACTCCATCTACTAGGGCTTCCATCATCATAGGTTCTTTCAATGTATGCATTTATAGATCCGTTTTTGTAAACATCCTGAGTGATTTCTGGAACTTCTATTTCAAAGTTTGCATACTGCATATTATCTGATATAGTATCTGGCTCTGAGGGAATTTTCAGGGTAATTACTTTGTTATTTGAACTATTCTCAATTGCATCAGCTGCACCAGTATTAGAACATCCGTTAATAATTAAGGATATTGATATTAAGTAAAAAATTTTTTTCATTTTCAATATTTTTAAATTAAATAAAGGTTTTAAAATTCGAAAGCCCAACTCACGAATGAATTGGGCTTTCTAATTCTCTTTAAATACTTTTGAATTCCTTCAACACCAGATAATTTTTTTGGTTTAGTATTTAAAATTTCACAAGTTATATCTTAACTTTCGTCTTGAGTTTCACAGATAATTTGTCTGCTTCTATCACTTGATCTTTTTTTCTTTAAACACGATTGGTATTCCAAATTACAGTTAATCTTACTGATTTTTTATGTTTAAAGCTTGATAAGGTTTTTCTTAGTTTTCACTTTGAGTGTTTCGGCGGATTTTTCCGTAACAACCCCTTATCATTTATAAAAGTATAAATCTATTCTACAAAAACAAATTTAAACTTAAAATTGTTAATAACTTTGAGTAAATTATTAATATTCAACACTTTAGTTTATCTTTACTAACAATTGCAGCAAGTGCAATCACATGATTTAGTACAATTACAATCTTTACATTTACAATCCATTTCTTTTTTTTAAAGTTAAGGAAATTAACTAACTAAAACTTTTTTATAATAATTTTCGAGTGCTCTTTTGTAGGCTGTAACAAATTGATAGAGCCTAAACTCTTTTAAATTTCCAAACCTGTTTAATTCATTATAAGTTTCAAATTGATATTTTTTTAATCTTTTATTAAGAATATTTTCAATTCTTTTTACTTTTTTAAAAATTAGTTTTTTAGTTGACCCATCATTTAATCCAGACTCATATTTATCAATTATAGCCTTAATTTCCTTTGGAGTAAGTTCAGAATATCTTTTTGGTTTGCTCCAATTCTTTTCATACTCATTATGAAGCCATATATACTCTTTGTATAGTCCGTTAAATAAACAGGTCAGAAATATATTCATTAACGTCTAAATTATAAATTATATATATATTTTTGCACTAACTCGGGCAATTAGTTCAACTGAATAGAACAGAAGATTACGGCTCTTCAGATGGGGGTTTGAGTCCTCCATTGCCCTCAAAAAATAGATTTTGGATTACTTAGGAATTTTATTTGGTATAATATTACTCTCTTACGGAGGAGATTTACTTACAAAGTCTTCAATTGATATATCATTAAAATTCTCTGTACCTAAGATTATTATTGGTATGACTGTAGTTTCTTTTGCAACTTCTGCTCCAGAATTAATAGTAAGCTTAAATGCTACCCTTGATGGGTTACCTAGTTTTGCAATTGGGAATGTATTAGGTTCTAATATTGCTAACATTGGCTTAGTGCTTGGAATAATCACAATTATATATCCAATAACGCTTAAACAGAGGTTTTATTACACTGATTTTCCTTTGTTAATTTTTTCCACAGCACTTTTTTATTTTATCATTTATACAGATAATCAGATATCTAGAACTGAAGGTTTTATTTTACTTATTTCGATTACAGCTATTCTTTTCTATCTGTTTATCTACCAAAAGAAAAGTATTTCTGAATTTTCTGAGGAGATTGAGAATAATAAAATATCCATTACAAAATCATTTATGTATATTATTTTTAGTGGGTCATTACTATGGCTAGGATCTGAAACTTTAATTAAATCAGCTGTTACAGTTGCTAATAAGTTTGAAATTTCTGAGAGAGTAATTAGTATTACTATGGTTGCAATTGGCACAAGTATTCCAGAGCTTGCTGCTTCAATTGTTGCATCACTAAAGAAACAAAATGATTTATCAATTGGAAACCTAATTGGATCCAATATATTTAATTTACTTGTAGTTATAGGTGTTACTTCATCAATAATTCCAATTGGTGGAATTGAAAACAGTGTAATATTTAATGATATGCTTTGGGTAGTTCTATTCTCAGCAATAATACTTCCACTTGCCTATTTTGGAAAACGAAATGTATTGACAAGAAAAAAAGGGATTATGTTATTGATATTGTATCTAATATTTATAATCCCTCTATTAAGTTAATTGATTTAAGCGCTTTTAACAGTCTTAACTATTCTAGCTGCCACTTTGTATGGGTCAGCATTTGAAGCAGGTCTTCTATCTTCCAGCCAGCCTTTCCAGCCACTCTCAACAGTTCCAATTGGAATTCTAATTGAAGCTCCTCTATCAGAGATACCAAAACTGAATTCATGGATTGATTGAGTTTCGTGAAGACCTGTAAGTCTTTGGTCATTAAATTCTCCATAAACTTCAATGTGTTCCTTAGTTAAAGGTCTAAACGCTTCACATATCTTCTCATAAGTTGCTTTGTCTCCACATGTTCTCAAGGTATTGTTTGAAAAGTTTGCATGCATTCCGGATCCATTCCAATCCCCTTTAATTGGTTTTGGATGGTATTCAATATAGAATCCATAATCTTCTGTTAGTCTATCTAATAAATATCTAGCTATCCAGACTTCGTCACCTGCATTTTTGGCTCCTTTTGCAAAAACTTGAAATTCCCACTGACCTGAAGCAACTTCTTGATTAATACCTTCAAAGTTTAATCCGGCATCAATACACAAATCTGAGTGAATCTCTACTAATTCTCTTCCATGAGTATTTTTACCACCAACTGAACAGTAGTACATACCTTGAGGACCTGGATACCCTCCCACTGGAAATCCAAGAGGTAATTGTGTTTCATTATCCATAATGAAGTATTCTTGTTCAAAACCAAACCAAAAATCGTTATCATCATCATCGATTGTAGATCTTGAATTTGAGATATGAGGGGTTCTATCAGAATTTAAAACCTCTGTCATTACCAAGTATCCACTTTCTCTAGTTGGATCTGGGTAAATTGAAACAGGTTTTAAGATACAATCAGATGAATTACCTTCTGCCTGTTTAGTAGAGGAACCATCGAAACTCCATTCAGGACAGTCATCGATTTTTCCACTAAAATTATTAATCACCTTGGTTTTACTTCTCATGTTTGCAGTAGGAGTATAACCATCAAGCCATATATATTCTAATTTAGATTTGCTCATTTTTTTATTGTTAATTATTTGATCACAATTTAAATTTTTTTAAAAATCTTTAAAGTCAAATACTTCTGTTTAAATCAACTTTTATTAATCTAATATTTATAGCTTAAAAATTTAACAATTTTATATAAAATGAGTTATATAAATGAGAAAAATTGATTAGTTATAAACATATATTTTAAAATTCTAAATTAGATTAAATTGAAATTTTTGAGACAATTAAGTAATGAATTTTATTAAAAACTTATTAAGATTTTTTTTTGATAACTTTACGCTGAAAAATGTCCAACAGATATAAACTAAGAGGAGTTTCTTCAGATAAAGAAGATGTCCATAATGCAATTAAGAATCAAGATAAAGGTCTTTATCCAAAGGCTTTTTGCAAAATACTTCCTGATTTTTTATCAGACTCTAATGATCATGCTTTAATTATACATTCTGACGGTGCCGGAACTAAGTCATCTCTTGCATACGTTTATTGGAAGGAAACTGGAGACTTATCTGTATGGAAAGGAATTGCTCAAGACTCTATTGTAATGAATCTTGATGATGTTGCGTGTGTTGGAGCAATTGATAATATAGTACTCTCTTCTACAATTGGAAGAAATAAAAATAAAATTTCAGGTGAAGTTATTTCTGAAATTATTTCTGGTACTAATGAAATCCTATCTTACTATAGAGATCTTGGAATTAATATTCATAGTGGGGGTGGGGAAACTGCCGATGTTGGTGATTTAGTTAGAACAATAATTGTTGATTCTTGTTTGACAGTTAGAATAAAAAAAGATCAAATAGTCGATAATTCTAATATAAAACCAGGAAACGTTATAGTAGGACTTTCATCGACAGGTATTTCTTCATATGATAAAGAATATAATTCAGGTATAGGAAGCAATGGTCTTACATCTGCTCGTCATGATGTATTAGCTAAATACTTAAAGACATTATATCCAGAGTCATTTGATCATGAAGTTCCAGATGAACTGACTTACTGTGGTTCAAAAAAATTGACAGATAAGCTTCAGAACTTTAGCCTTAATGTTGGAAAGATGCTTTTATCTCCTACTAGGTCATATGCACCTCTATTAAAAAAGATTTTTGATAATGTTGGTAAAGATAAAATTGATGGAATTATTCATTGCACAGGAGGTGGTCAAACAAAAATTCTTCATTTCATTGACAACCTCCATATTATTAAAAATAATCTTTTCGAAACTCCTCCAATTTTTAAACTCATTATGAATGAGTCAAATACAGACCCCAAAGAGATGTATAAAGTATTTAATATGGGTCATAGAATGGAAATATATACGGATTCCGTTAATGCCTCTGAAATAATAAAAATATCAGAATCAGTAGGTATTGAAGCTAAAATTATAGGTGAAGTAGTTAAATCAGATCATAAGAAGTTAACCATTCAATCAGAATTAGGTAATTTTGAATATTAGACATTTATAATATGCTATTAGAAAAAATTGAAATAATTGAAAAAAGATATGATGAGATATATCAAATGATTAGTAATCCTGATATTATTGCTGATCAAAAGAAATATATTCAATTAAATAAGGAGTTAAAAGAACTTAGTAAGCTAGTTGAAACAGGTAAAATGTATAAGAATGCTGTAAGTCAAAAATTAGAAGCAGAGGAATACTTAAATTCATCTGATGATGATGATGATATGATTGCAATGGCAAAAGAAGAATTAGATCTCTCTAAACAAGCTATTAAGAATCTTGAGGAAGAAATAAAAATTTTATTAATTCCTAAAGATCCAGAAGACTCAAAAAATGTTGTTGTTGAAATTAGAGCTGGAACTGGGGGAGATGAGGCTAGTATTTTTGCAGGAGATTTATATAGAATGTATACGAAATTTGCTCAAGATAGAAAATGGAAAATTAGCGTTGTTGATACTAGTGAGGGAAATGATGGTGGATTTAAAGAGGTCATTTTTGAAATATCTGGACAAGATGTTTATGGTATTCTTAAATATGAATCAGGTGTTCACAGAGTTCAAAGAGTTCCACAAACAGAGACACAAGGAAGAGTTCACACTTCTGCAGCGACAGTTATGGTTCTTCCTGAAGCTGAAGAGTTTGACGTAGATATAAATATGAATGAAGTTAGAGTTGATTATTTTTGTTCTTCAGGACCTGGAGGTCAATCAGTAAATACTACATTATCTGCTGTGAGATTAACTCATGAACCTACAGGTATTGTTGCTCAATGTCAGGATCAAAAATCTCAACATAAAAATAAAGAAAAGGCTATGAAGGTCTTAAGATCAAGAGTATATGAAATTGAATTAAACAAAAGAATGGAATCTGATTCTAAAAAAAGAAATGAGCTTGTTAAATCTGGAGATAGATCAGCTAAAATTAGGACATATAATTACCCACAAGGAAGGGTAACTGATCATAGAATAGGTCTTTCATTATATGATTTACCAAAAATATTAGATGGAGATGTATCAAAATTAATTGATGAAATACAACTTTTTATAAATACTGAGAGACTTAAAGAAGCAGGGGAAGTATAATGTTAAATAATAAAATTAATAGTCAAATAAACAAAAAAAAGTCTTTTCTATGTATAGGCTTAGATATTGATATTAATGTGATTCCTAAATCATTGATTAAACATGATGACCCAATATTTGAATTTGCAAAACAAATTATTGATTCAACAAATCAATATGCAATTGCATATAAGCCTAATATTGCTTTTTTTGAAGCACATGGAGTAGATGGTTATAAATCACTTGTAAAGATTTCTAAATATTTGAAAAATAATTATCCTGAAATATTTACTATAGCAGATGCAAAGAGAGGAGATATAGGAAATACATCTAAAATGTATGCAAGTGCTTTTTTAAAAGATCTAGACTTTGATTCAATTACTGTTTCCCCTTATATGGGTTCTGATTCAGTTGAACCTTTTCTAACTTTTGAAAACAAGTATGTATTTTTACTAGCCTTAACTTCTAATAAGGGCTCTGAAGATTTCCAAGAATTAGTTTTGGATGATAATTCTGGTAAGTTATATGAGAAAGTCATTAATATGTCAAAGACATGGGCAAATAATGATAAGATAATGTATGTTGTTGGAGCAAAAAATACTGAAGAAATTGGAAAAATTAGAAAACTAGTTCCTAACTCATATTTATTAATCCCAGGTGTTGGTGCTCAAGGTGGAAATTTGAAGGAAATATGTGAATATGGATTAGATAAAGATTTTAAATTAATAGTCAATTCTTCAAGATCAATTATTTATGCTTCTCCTAATGATGATTTTGCTAAAAAAGCATCAGAAGCAGCAAAAAAAATTCAAAATGAAATGGAATTAATTATTGACAAACTATAATTATGATTCACTACACCAAGTTTCTTTGTAAAAATAAGAATGCTAATTGGATAACATTTGTTCATGGAGCAGGAGGGAGTTCAACTATATGGTACAAGCAAATAAAATATTTTTCAAAAAAATATAACCTTCTTTTATTAGACCTTAGGGGTCATGGTAAGTCTAAATCTATTACTCTTAATCCTTTTAAAAAAAAGTACACCTTTAATTCAATAACAAATGATATTCTGGAAGTTATTGATGCTGAAAAAATAAAGAAATCTCATTTTGTTGGAATTTCACTAGGTACAATTTTAATCAGGAATTTTGCTGAAAAAAATCCTAAGAGGGTTCAAAGCCTTGTTATGGGTGGAGCTATAATGAAACTTAATCTTCGATCTAAAATACTAATGTTTCTTGGAAATTCTACAAAGTCAGTTTTACCTTATATGTGGATATATAATCTCTTAGCATATATTATTATGCCAAATAAAAATCATAAAGAATCTAGATTATTATTCATTAATGAAGCAAAAAAATTATATCAAAAGGAATTTAAGAAATGGTTTCAGTTAACTAGTGAGTTGGTTCCATTACTTAAATTTTTTAGACAAATTGAAATCAGTATACCAACATATTATATAATGGGTGATCAAGATTATATGTTCCTTCCATCTGTGAAAGAATTGGTAGAGACCCATAAAAAATCTTTATTATTTGTAATTCCTAATTGTGGACATGTAGTCAATGTAGACGAGCCAAATATTTTTAATTCAAAGATGTTTGAGTTTTTAGATAATACAAATTAATCAATCTTTGTTTTATTTTTTTTTATCCAGTCTTTGCTCTGACCTGGTTGATAAATCTCGTAGTCTAGCTCATCTTTGCTATCTCTCACCATTTTCTTTACATCTTCAAGTAAGAGTTTTGAGTCATAAACTATACCATCTTTAATAGTATACTTTACACCACCAACTCTTTTAACTTCATTTTTATCATTAAGTTTAATTGCTCCTGTTCCATACAATACCTTTAAATTCTCCAAAGGGTTTTCCTCAACAATTAACAAATCTGCTTTCTTTCCAATTTCAATAGATCCAATTTCATCATCCATACCTAAAGCCTCAGCTCCATTTAGTGTTGCAGACATTATAACTTCTATTGGATGAAATCCAGCCTCTCTTAAAAGTTCTAACTCTCTTATATATGCAAATCCATAAAGTTGAAAAATAAATCCAGAATCAGATCCGACTGTAACTCTTCCACCTCTGTTTTTATATTCATTTACAAATTTCATCCAGAGGTTAAAATTTTTCTTCCATGCAACCTCTTGTTCAGTACCCCAAAAATGCCAGTAAGATCCATGCGATATTCTACTAGGTTGATAAAATTCCCATAAACTTGGTAGTGTATATTCTTCATGCCACTCAGCTCTTCTAGCTCTTTGTAAATCTCTACTAGCTTCATATATATTAAATGTTGGATCAAGTGTAAAATTTAAACTAATTAACTCATTCATTACATTATTCCAGTGTTCTGAATCAGGTTCTGCTGCTTGTTGCCATAATTTTCCAGCTTCCTCAAATCTATGCTGTTCATTAGAATAATTATAGTCATAAGGATAATTTTGGACAGTTTTGTCATTAAAAAGTGCTTCTGGAAGACCATACCAATGTTCCATAGATGTTAAACCAGCTCTTGCTGAATTCAAAACATTCCATTTTGCAACACTAAGTTGAGCATGGTGCATTGCTGAACCCAATCCTAATGAATTATTTTCATCTAATGCAGCAATCATAATATCTGGCTCAGCACCAAAAAATTTAATTCCATCAGCTCCTTTTTTTGCATTAAATCTGACCCATTCTCTAGCTTGTTCTTCAGTACTAATCTCCTCTTCAAAACCTGATCCAAAGCCTGTATAGATTGAGAGCCTTGGAGCAATTATTTCATTTTTTAAACTTTTATTTTTTAGATCAATACTAAAATCTAATCCTCTCCCTCCTGGTTCTCTCACTGTTGTTATTCCATGTGCTAACCATAATTTAAAGACATAATCTGGTTCTGCACCTTGAGATCTTCCCCCTATATGCCCATGCATATCTATAAAACCTGGAAGAACATACATTCCGTTAGCATCAATTTCTCTTCCATTTTTTTTCAATTTTGGACGTCTATTTTCAACTATTTCTACTCCAGGATATCCGATAGTCTTGATTGATTTAATTATATTTTTTTCAATTACGATATCAACAGGACCAACTGGTGGGCTTCCATTTCCGTTTACTAGTGTTGCACCTCTAATGATTAATTGATTAAATGGTCCCTCAGAAAGATTCTTTTCTTGAGAGTAAGCATTTATTGAGAGAAATAGGGTAAGAAAAATATAAAGAAGGTTTTTCATTTTTAATAGTTTAAAATTTTATTCATTAGAATAAATCCAATGTAAGCTAAAAGTATACAGAAAGATACACTTATAATTACATAAAGAATAGATTGAGCTATATCATTGGATTTTAATAGGTTGAGATTTTCAAGTGAAAAAGCAGAAAAGGTTGTTAATCCTCCACAAATACCAACTACTAAAAAATAATAATAATCTGATTTTAACATATTGTGATGTATGAGATAACTTATTATAAAGCCTATTAAAAAACTTCCAATTAAGTTAACAGTTATTGTAGAGTATGGAAAAGCGTCACTAGGAATTATTTTGTTAATTAATAGTCTTAGAGCTGATCCTAATCCACCTCCAATAAATACTAATAGTATATCTTTCATTTATCTGAATAAACTGCTGTAGGTAGCTATAATTGAAATAAAAACAATAAATATTATAAGTATTACATATGAATTCTTGTAATAAACTTTATGAAGTTTGTAATCTTTTAAATAAGAATAAGCAATAATCAAAGAGAATACAATTGTAAATATTAAAGCAAAAATAAGCTGTCCTTTAGTAAACATTAAGTAATTTTATTAAAATTTCTAATGTAAATTTAATAATTATGATAACTAATGCCATTGATGCAGTAAAGGAATTTAATAAAGCTTTTAAAATTGAATATTCAGAGAGTCAAGAAGCAAATCTTGATGAGTCAACAGTTGATCTTAGATATAGATTAATGCAAGAAGAGAATAACGAATATTTAGAAGCAGCTAAGAACAAAGATTTAGTCGAAATTGCAGATGCTTTGGGCGATAAACTATACATCCTTTGTGGAACAATTTTAGCTCATGGATTACAAGATAAGATTGTTGAAGTTTTTGATGAAATACAAAGAAGTAATATGAGTAAACTTAGTAAAGATGGATCTCCTGTTATTAGAGATGATGGAAAAATATTAAAAGGTCCAAACTATTTTAAGCCAAATATCAAGAAAATACTAGATAAGTAATTATTCTGATACCTTATGTCTCCAACCATTTGAATCTTCAGACAAATTCTGTTGAATATTTACAATAGAAGTTTTAAGAATGTTTGCGTAACTATTTTCAACTTCCTTAATTTCAAATTTATCATCTTTATATCCAAAAGAGGATATAGAAGCGATTACTGCAGCAGTTCCACATCCAAAAACTTCTTTAAGATTACCAGATTTAAATTCTGATATTAGTTCAGATATAGTTATATCCCTCTCTTCTACTTCAATATCTAGATCTTTTGCACATTGTATAACGCTATTTCTAGTAACACCATCTAAAATTGTATCACTTGTTTTAGGTGTAACTAATTTGTCTCCTAGTCTAAATATAATACTCATTGTACCAACTTCTTCAATTTTTTGATGAGATTCAGAGTCAGTCCATACAATTTGATCAAAACCTTTAGATATAGCTAAAGATGTTGGGTAAAATGCAGCACCATAATTTCCAGCAGCCTTAGCATAACCGGCACCGCCAGGTGCAGCTCTACTATATTTATCTTCAACATATACACTTAATGGTTTCGAGTAATATGAAGCTCCAGGAGAGCAAATTATTAAAAATTTATAGTCTAGTGAAGGGCTTGCTGCTAACATTGGAGATGATGAAAAAACAAATGGTCTTATGTATAACGATGCTCCTGGCTTATTTGAAATCCATTTGTTTTCAAGGAATATTAGTTTTTCAAGTCCGTTAAAAAAATATTCTGAAGGTAACACTGGAATTTTCATTCTCACGCAGGATTTTTTTAGTCTTTCATAATTATCTTTTGGTCTAAATAACCATAATTGGTCTTTAGTATCCTTATAACCTTTCATTCCCTCAAATACTGCTTGACCATAATGAAAAACATGAGAAGATGGATCCATGTCAATTGAACCGTATGGTTTTATAACTGGAGATTCCCAGTCACCATTTTTGAAATTACACTCAAACATATGATCAGTAAAAATTTCTCCAAATTTTATAGAATTGAAGTCAACATCATCTATTTTTGTAGTGTTCGATCTAATTATTTCCATATTAAGCGAAAGATAAATAAAAAATCAATATGAAGCTATTAATAACAGGTGGTTCGGGTACATTAGGTCAAGAAATTACTAATCTTGCACTTGCTAAAAAATATCAAGTACATATACTTACTCGAAACAAGAAATTAATATCTAAAAATATCAATTTAAAATATTTCTATTGGGATCCATTTTCTGAAGAAATTGATACTAACTGCTTTCAAGGTATTGATGCTGTTGTCAATTTAGCTGGTTTTAGTGTATTTAATTTGTGGACAAATAAAAACAAGTCTAAAATTTTAAATAGTAGACTTTATTCAACATATTTTATTCTAAAAAAGATTAAAGAAAAAGGAGTTAAATTAAAGTCATTTATTAATGCTTCTGGAATTGCGGCTTATTCTAATTCTCTTACAAAAGTTTCAAGTGAAGATGACTCTGAAAACATAAAAGATTCTTTTATTAATCAAGTAGTAATAAAATGGGAATCTAAAGTTTTAGAATTTGAAAAAAAACTACCAGAAATATCCTTTTCTATTTTAAGAATAGGTCTTGTACTTTCAAACTCTGGAGGTGTATTTAAAATCTCAAAAAATCTTTCTAAAATCTTCTTACTTTCTGCTTTAGGAAGAGGAAATCAATGGCAATCATGGATACATGTAAACGATGTTGCAAGTATTTTTATAAGATGCGCTGAGAGAAATCATAGAGGAGTAATTAATTTAGTTTCTCCGAACCCAATTACTCAGAATGAATTATTAAGTAAAATTGCATTACATAATAGATCTAAAATCTTATTTCCAAAGATCCCTAAGTTCATAGTAAAAGTATTATTTGGTGAAATGTCTGAATTAGTTCTTTCAAGTCAGAAAGTTATTTCAAATAATTTAAACGACTTTACTTTCCAGTTTCCGAAAATTGATGATGCCCTAAAAGATTTATCAAAATAAGTATGACATTCTGGCATAAAATTTTTCTGGCAAAAAAATTGCAGTTACTATATAAAATTAATCAATGACTAAAAAGAAAACTGATATTAAAAAGTCTTCTAAATCCACAGTTAAAAAGAAGTCTACTCTTAAGGAATTGAATGAAAATTTAAAACTCGAACAAGACAAATACCTTAGATTATTTGCTGAGTTTGAAAATTATAAAAGAAGAACCTCAAAGGAAAGGATTGAATTATTTAAGACTGCTGGTAAAGAGATTCTAACTAGCTTGGTTCCAGTTTTAGAAGATTTTAAAAGAGCATTAAATCAAGACTCTGATTCTGATAATGATGAAGGTATTAAATTGATTTATAATAAATTTAATGATACTCTGAAGAATCAAGGTTTAATTGAAGTTGAAGTAAATATTGATGATGTTTTTGATCCGGAAATTCATGAGGCAATAAGTCAAATTCCCGCAATAGATGACAAACAAAAAGGTAAAATTATTGATGTAATTCAAGGTGGATATAAGCTTGGAGATATTATTATCAATTTTCCTAAAGTCGTTGTTGCACAATAAAAAAATATGAAAGAAGATTTTTACGAAATATTAGGCATATCAAAAAGTGCAAGTGCTTCTGAAATTAAAAAAGCATATAGAAAAAAAGCAATTCAATATCATCCTGATAAAAATCCTGGTGATAAGACTGCTGAATCAAATTTTAAAAAGGCTGCCGAGGCATATGAAATATTAAGTGATCCAAATAAAAAATCTAAATATGATCAGTTTGGTCATAGTGCATTTGATGGTGCAGGTGGATTTGGTGGAGGTGGAATGGATATGGATGATATTTTTAGTCAGTTTGGTGATATATTTGGTAGTGCTTTTGGTTCATCTTTTGGAGGATTTGGTGGAGGAGGTCAACGAGTCTCAAAAGGTTCTAATTTAAGAATACGTGTTAAATTAAATTTAGAAGAGATTATTAACGGTGTTGAGAAAAAAATTAAAGTCAAAAGAAAAGTTTTATCACCTGATTCAAAATTTTCAACATGTAATTCCTGTAACGGATCTGGTCAGGTTTCTAGAATTACAAATACAATTCTTGGCAGAATGCAATCAACGTCTGTATGTCCAACTTGTAATGGATCTGGTCAGTCAATATTGTCAAGAGCACCAGGATCTGATGCTAATGGAATGCTTAATTCTGAAGAAACAGTTTCAATAAAAATTCCTGGAGGTGTTGAAGAAGGAATGCAATTAAAAGTTTCAGGTAAAGGTAATGACTCAAATAATCAAAATGGTATTTCTGGTGATCTTCTTGTTTTAATTGAAGAATCTCAGGATGATCTTTTTACTAGAGATGGAAAACATCTTCATTATGATTTATATATAAGTCTTTCTGAAGCAGTACTAGGAATATCTAAAGATATCCATCTAATTGATGGTAAAGTTAGAATTAAACTTGATTCTGGAATTCAATCAGGTAAAACTTTAAGATTAAGAAACAAGGGTATACCTGATTTAAATGGCTATTCAAAAGGAGACTTACTTGTTCACGTCAATATATGGACTCCTAAAACTCTAAATAAAAAACAAAAAGATTTCTTTAAAGAAATGTTAGATGATGATAATTTTAAACCTAATCCTAAGAAATCTGATAAGTCCTTTTTTGAAAAAGTAAGAGACATGTTTGCGTAAATAATTTTATCTTAGATTTTGTAATATTCTTAATATGAGTAAAATACTTATAATTGAAGATGAGGAACCGATTAGAAGAGTTCTAGTAAGAATTTTAACTGAGGAAGATTCAAGCTTTGAAATACATCAAGCTTCTGATGGTAAAAAAGGTCTTGACTTAATAAAAAAGGAATCTTTTGATTTAGTTCTTTGTGATATTAAAATGCCCAAGGTTGATGGGATTGAATTGCTTCAAAGAACTAGAAAAACAAACTTAACACTTCCTTTTATAATGTTAACTGGACATGGAAATATTGAAACAGCTGTTGAATCAATGAAACTTGGTGCCTATGATTTTATATCTAAACCCCCTGATCTAAATAGACTTATCAACTCTGTAAGAAATGCACTTGAAAGAAAGGAGTTAGTTACTGAGAATAAAATTTTAAGACAAAAGGTTGCTAAAAAATATGAAATTATTGGTAATTCAGAACCTGTCATGGAAATACACGCGGTTATTGATAAAGTAGCTCAAACTGAGGCTAGAGTTTTGATTACAGGAGAAAGTGGAACTGGTAAAGAGCTTGTTGCTCATAATATTCATGAAAAAAGTACTAGAAGTAAAGGAACATTTATTGAGGTAAATTGTGCAGCTATTCCGTCTGAGCTTATTGAAAGTGAGCTTTTTGGACATCTTAAAGGTTCATTTACATCTGCCGTAAAAGACAGACAAGGTAAATTTGAAGCTGCTAATAATGGAACTTTATTTTTAGATGAAATTGGTGACATGAGTCTTGCTGCGCAGGCAAAAGTATTAAGAGCTCTTGAAGAAAGTAAGATTCAAAGAGTAGGAAGTCAAAGAGACATTAGTGTGGATGTTAGAGTTATAGCTGCTACAAATAAAGATCTTAAAAAGGAAATTGAAAATGGTAATTTTAGAGAAGATTTATATCATAGACTTGCTGTAATAATGATCGAAGTTCCTGAGTTAAGCAAAAGAAAATCTGATATACCTATACTTGTTTCCCATTTCTCTAAATTAATATCCCAAGAACAAGGTATAGAAACAAAAGAATTTAATCCAGATTCATTAAAATTACTTGAAAATTATGAATGGTCTGGAAATATTAGGGAACTTAGAAATGTAATTGAGAGATTGATAATTCTTGGTGGTAATCCAATCTCTAAGGATGATGTTAATCTTTTTGCCTCAAAAAAATAATTTCATGAGACTACTTAATTATTTGTTTTTAATAGCATTTACTTTTATAACATATTCTCAAAATTCTAATAGTGATTCAGTATTTATTAATAAGATATACGATGAGGCATTATCTAACGGTGAGTCATATGAATGGCTTGATTATCTGTCTAATCAAATAGGAGGTAGGCTTTCTGGATCCATCAATTACGATAGATCGGTAAAGTGGGCTAAAGAACAGCTAGATCTTATCAATATTGACTCAGTTTGGTTACAACCAGTGATGGTTCCAAAATGGGTTAGAGGAGCTCCTGAGTACGCTCATATAGAAACTAGACCAGGCAACAATATATCAGTTCCAATTGCTGCTCTAGGTGGTTCAATTTCTACACCTTCAATTGGTATTTTTGCTAATGTCATTGAAGTTAATAGCTTTAATGAGTTAAGAGAATTAGGTAAAGATTCAATTAGTGGTAAAATTGTTTTTTACAATCGACCAATGGATAAAACTCTAATTAATACTTTTCAAGCATATAGCGGAAGTGTGGATCAAAGAACACGAGGTGCTGCTGAAGCTGCAAAGCTTGGAGCCGTTGGAGTAATAGTTAGGTCTATGACTACAATTCTTGATGATTATCCTCATACTGGATCTATGTATTATGATGGATTAACTCTTAACGAAAGAATTCCTGCTGCTGCAATTAGTACAAACGGTGCAGAACTTTTAAGTTCAATGTTATCATTAAATCCAAAAACAAAATTCTTTTATAGACAAAATTCTAAGAATTTCCCAGATGTTTTAACTCATAGTGTAATTGGAGAGATAAAAGGTTCTGAAAAACCTGAAGAAATAATTATTGTGGGAGGACATCTGGATACCTGGGATCTAGGAGATGGTAGTCATGATGATGGAGCAGGGATAGTTCAATCTATGGAAGTTTTACGAATTTTTAAATCTTTAAACTATAAACCTAAAAGAACTATTAGAGTTGTATTATTTGCTAATGAAGAAAATGGATTAAGAGGTGGTAATAAATATGCTAAAGAATCTAGACTGAAAAATGAAAAACATTTTTTTGCACTTGAATCTGATGCAGGTGGTTTTACTCCTAGAGGTTTTAGCTTTGATACTTCAGAAAAAGAATTTAAATCAATTAAGAAATTTGAGGAATTATTTAAGGATTATGGAATGAATAACTTTTTTCTTGGAGGAAGTGGAGCTGATATTGGACCCCTTAAAGATGGTCTTGTAATTTTAGCAGGTTTAAGACCTGATTCCCAACGATACTTTGATGTACATCATGCTGCATCAGACACTTTTGACAAAATTAATAAACGTGAATTGGAATTGGGTGCAGCTGCAATGGCATCACTAATCTATCTTATGGATAATTATAAATTATAAGTATGAATTATATACTTAGTAAGTTCTCGACCTACACTAGAGAGTTTAAGTATAATATAAAGTTAGCATATCCTGTAATGATAGGTATGTTGGGTCACACTTTTGTTCAATTTGTTGATAATATTATGGTTGGACAACTTGGTACTGCTGAACTAGCTGCTATATCTCTTGGAAATAGTTTTGTCTTCATTGGAATGTCTATTGGAATTGGTTTTTCTCAAGCAATTACTCCTTTAATTGCTGAAGCTGATGGAGCTAAAAAAGATAAAGATATATCAGGAATTTTTGAACATAGTTTTTTGATATGTATAATACTTGGTCTTGTTCTCTTTTTATTAGTATTTCTAAACAGGAATCTTTTATATTCGATGAATCAACCTATTGAAGTCGTAGAATTAGCTTCACCTTATTTATTCTGGGTGTCATTCTCTCTTATATCAATAGTAACTTTTCAATCATTTAGACAATTTGCTGATGGATTATCTTTTACTAGAGCAGCAATGTACTCTACACTAGTGGGAAATATTATAAATGTAATCTTAAATTTTGTTTTAATATTTGGATTCTGGATTTTCCCTAAACTAGGTGTAGAAGGAGCTGCTATAGGAACTCTTATTTCAAGATTATGTATGCTTACATTTATAATTTTTTATTTGAAGCTTCATAAAAAGTTGTCAAAGTATATAATAAGGTTCTTTCCTACTAAAGTTGAAATTGAGAGAGTAAAAAAAATTCTATATCTAGGACTTCCTTCTGCATTACATAGTTTCTTTGAAGTAGCTTTTTTTATTTCCGCTGTGTGGATGTCAGGTTTTATTGGAAAAAATTCACAAGCTGCAAACCAAATCGCATTAAATTTATCATCTATGACTTATATGGTCGCTTTAGGAGTAGGTGTAGCAGCAATGATAAGAGTTGGAAATCAAAGAGGTATGATGAATTTTAAAAAGTTAAGAGAAGTTGCAATATCTACACTTTTATTAATAATTATAATTGATATTTTTTTCTGTTTAGTCTTTTTAATTTTTAATGACCTTCTCCCATTACTTTATCTAGATCCTTCAGACCCATCAAATTTAAACGATGTTAATGAGGTGCTAAGTATTGCATCTAAATTACTAATTGTCGCTGGAGTCTTTCAGTTATTTGATGGTATTCAAGCTGTTGTTCTTGGTGCTTTGAGAGGTATGCAAGATGTAAATAAACCTGCAATAATTATATTTTTTAGTTATGGTATTTTAGGTTTTCCTATTTCTTACTTTTTAGGTTTTCATACTTCTTTAGCTATGGTAGGAATATGGATTGGATTATTATCAGGTTTGTTTTTTTCATCATTATTTCTTTTTCTTAGATTTAATTATCTTTCAAAAAAAATAATATCAATAAATGATTGAAGAGATACTGAATCTTGATACTGAATTATTTATATATCTTAATAGCTTAGGAGTCCCAGTGTTTGACAATTTTTGGATTTTTTTATCTAATAAAGAAGCTAATATATTTTTCTATTCTATTTTATTATTCTTTTACTTTTATAATAAACGTTTAAAATTTAAATTCTCAGAATTAGTCTACCTTCTTATTTTGATCGCCATAATGATTACAATTACTGATCAAACAGCAAACTTATTTAAGGATTCCTTTCAAAGATTAAGACCTTGTTACAATGAACTGATAAAAGATTCACTTAGACTTGTTAAAGATAGTTGTGGTGGAAAATACGGTTTTTTCTCAGCACATGCCTCAAATTCATTTACACTAGCTGTTTTCTTTGGACTTTTATATAAAAAGAAGTTTAGATATCTAATTTATATTTCACTTTTATATGCCTCCCTCATTTCTTACAGCAGGATTTATCTTGGAGTTCATTTCCCATTAGATTTAATATTTGGTAGCACTTTTGGAATAATTGTAGGTATTATTACTTTTAAGTTTTATAATAAATACTTATATTTTTTCAAGCTCTTTAATAAATCTTAACCAAGTATATTTAATCTTAGCTTTTCTAATATTAGATATATAAAGTTCTTGTTTATCATTTTTAATTGAATTAAGAATTGCTATTGAAAGATCTTTGGCTGTATTATTAAAAACCTCTCCACTTTTATCTCTTTGTATTATCTCTTTTAAACCATTAATATTAGAAACAACTAAAGGAGTGTCATAAAAGTAGGCAACAGGTGTAATTCCGCTTTGACTAGCTCTTGTATAAGGTTGGACAATTAAGTCACTTGCACATACATAATCTCTTATTTTAGATGACTCTAAGAAATTATTTTCAATTATAACTTTCTTTTTTAAACCTAGTTTATTTATTTGATTTAAATATTTATCAATAGGATCATAAAATTCTCCTGCAATTATCAATTTTATATTCTCATTTTTCAAATATTTAAAGCTATTTATTAATAAATCTAATCCTTTATATTTTCTTATTAATCCAATGAAAGAGACATAATAAGAATCATCTAAGTCAAGGATTTCTTTTGCATTTTGTTTATTTTTAATTTCAGGCAAGTTTGAGTTAATTGGATGGAATAATGAAAGAACTTTTTTGTTAGTACTTAACTTAATCTGATCTCCAACATTATCTGAGAATGAAATAAAACTATTACAAACATTTACTAAAAGTTTTCTAAGAATACTTTCAAAAGGAATTTTTTCATGATTAGTCCAATTATCGATTAGACCAATAACTTTAATCTTTTTATTTAAAAATAGTCCTATAAAAAAATAAGGTAAGCAAAGAATAGGTGACCAATACCTTAATATTAAAAATTCAGGATTTAGTTTATTAACCTTTTTAGAAATTCTAATCCAATTAAATGGATTAATTGTATTAATTAATCTTCTAACTATAAAGTTCTGATTATATTTTTCATTACTATACTGTGTTTTGCCTGGAAAAATAAGATTAGGATATAATACTGAAAATGTCCAAACTTCAGTATTTATATTATTATTTATCAACTCATTGCAAAAAGAGTGAGTCGAATCAGAAATCCCCCCTCTGTAAGGATACGAAGCAGAAAAGACTAAGAATTTAATCCTTTTAGAGTTCATGATATTTTTATTCCAATGTAATCGTATTAAAGATCTCCAAATGTATTTTTTCTCGAAAGATTTGATGATCCCATCAGGTATTTATCTACATGATAAGAAGCTTCTCTTCCTTCAGAAATTGCCCATACAATTAGAGATTGTCCTCTCCTACAATCACCAGCAGTAAAAATATTATTTTTTTTTGTTTGATAGATAGAATTAGCCGATATATTACCTTTTTTGTCAAGCGTGACATTTAATTCTTTTGGTAACTTTTTTTCAGGACCAGTAAAACCTAATGCTAAAATAACTAAGTCACAATCCCATACTTTTTTAGAGTTGGGAATTTCAACAAATTGATTTTTTTCTTGATTAAACTCAACATTAACTGTTACTAGATTTTTAATGCTATTATTTTTATCACCAATAAATTCCTTTGTTAAAATACTCCATTCTCTTTCAACACCCTCCTTATGTGAAGAAGATGATTTTAATGTGAATGGCCAATGAGGCCATGGATTTTTTGAAAGTCTTTCAGTAGATGGCTTTTCAGCTAACTCAAAGTTAGTAACACTTTTTGCTCCATGTCTATTAGACGTCCCTATGCAATCTGAACCTGTATCTCCTCCACCTATAACTATAACATTTTTGCCTTTAGCATCATATTTATTAATGTGTTCATCTATCTGTCCATCAACATATTTATTATTATGAGTTAAGAAATCCATAGCCTGAATAACCCCAGAAAGTTTATCACCAGGTATATCTAGTTCTCGTTTGATTGATGATCCTATGCATAGAAGTATTGCATCAAAATTATCTTCTAAATCCTTAATCTTTATATTCTTTCCTACTTCAATGTTACATTCAAATTTTATACCTTCCTGAACTAGAATGTCAATCCTTCTATCAATTATATTTTTTTCAAGTTTAAAATCTGGAATACCATATCTAAGTAATCCTCCAATTTTATTATCTCTTTCAAAAACAGTTACACTATGACCAACAGAATTTAGTTGCTGTGATGCAGCAAGTCCAGCAGGTCCAGAACCAATAATAGCAATTTTTTTTCCAGTCCTTTTAACAGGAATTTTTGGAATAATCCAATTTTCTTCAAAACCCCTTTCAACAATTTGTTTTTCAATCAATTCAATAGATACAGGGGGATCTATAATACCTAATACGCAAGAGGCCTCACATGGAGCTGGACATAATCTTCCAGTAAATTCCGGAAAATTATTAGTAGAGTGTAATGTGTCAAGGGCTTCTTTCCAGTTATTATTATAAACTAAATCATTAAAATCAGGTATTAGATTACCAAGAGGACAACCACTATGACAAAAAGGAACTCCACAATCCATACATCTAGCAGCTTGCGAATTTAATTCTGCTTCTTTAGGCGGTATTGTAAACTCCTTATAATTTTTAAGTCTTTTCCTTACAGGGATATACTTTTCGTCAATTCTTTTATATTCCTTAAAACCTTTGACTTTCCCCATTATTTTATCAGTTCATTAATTTTCTCTTGAGCAATTTTTTCTAAGGCAATTTTATATTCTTTTGGCATCACCTTAATAAAATTATATTTTTCTTTTACCCAATCAGAGAGAATCATTTTTGCTATTTTACTATTTGTATAAGAAAAATGATTTTCTAACATATTACTAATAATATCTTCATCCTGATTATTAATAGACTCAAGATCTATCATTTCCATATTAAATTCTGTTTCAGAAAACTGTTCATTTTTATAAATATAAGCTATGCCTCCACTCATTCCAGCTCCAAAATTTCTCCCTATGTTTCCAAGAACTAAAACAATTCCACCAGTCATATACTCACAACCGTGATCTCCAATGCCTTCAACTACTGCTTTTGAACCAGAATTTCTTACACAAAATCGCTCTCCTGCAATTCCATTAATATATGCCTCTCCAGAAATAGCACCATATAATGCAACATTACCAGTTATTATATTTTTCTCTGATTCAAAAGTTGACTTCTTGGGAATTCGTACACTAAGAATTCCACCTGATAATCCCTTACCAAAATAATCGTTAGTGTTACCAAATACTGTCATTTTTAGACCTTTAACTGCAAATGCTCCAAAACTTTGACCTGCTGACCCATTGAACGTTAGATTTAATGTTTCTCTTGGTAATCCTTTTTCTCCATGTAATTTTGATATCTCATTACTTAGGATAGCTCCTACAGATCTATCTGTATTCTTTATTTTAAAATCTAAATAGGTCTTGATCTTCTTATTAATAGACAATTTTGATTCTTTTAAAATTTTAAAATCTAAAACTTTTTTTAAATTATGGTCTTGAGTTTCAGTATTTCTGTAATTATAAGTGTTGTTAGAGACTGGTTTATACAATATCTTATCAAGATTTATTCCCTTAACTTTATAGTCTTCAACCCCTTTTTTTGCCTGTAATTTTTGACTTTGACCAATCATTTCTTCAACTGTTCTAAAACCAAGGTTTGCCATTATCTCTCTTAATTCTTGAGCTACAAAATACATAAAGTTAATTACGTGCTCTGGCTTACCTTTAAAATTCTTTCTTAGTTCTGGGTCTTGTGTTGCAATTCCGACTGGACATGTATTTAAATGACAAGCGCGCATCATAATGCAACCTGAGGCTACTAATGGAGCTGTAGAAAACCCAAACTCTTCTGCCCCTAAGAGGCAAGCAATAGCAACATCTCTACCAGTCTTTAGTTGACCATCACATTCAAGTACAACTCTACTTCTTAGATTATTTAAAACTAATGTTTGTTGAGCTTCCGCTAATCCAAGTTCCCATGGTAAACCTGCATGTTTCAATGAAGTTAGAGGGGATGCACCTGTACCACCGTCATAACCAGAAATTAAAATAACATCTGCTTTAGCTTTAGCAACTCCTGCTGCTATAGTTCCAACCCCAACCTCAGAAACTAATTTAACATTAATTCTTGCATCTCGATTTGCATTTTTAAGATCAAATATTAATTGAGCAAGATCTTCAATTGAATATATATCATGGTGGGGGGGAGGGGAGATTAATCCTACAAATGGAGTAGAATTTCTCACCTTGGCAATTAAAGGATTTACTTTTGGACCAGGAAGTTGCCCTCCCTCACCTGGTTTGGCACCTTGAGCCATTTTTATCTGAATTTCATCTGCATTTGTTAAATAATACGAACTAACTCCAAATCTACCCGAAGCAACTTGTTTAATTGAGCTATTTCTTGAATCTCCATTTTCATCTTTCTTGAATCTTTCAAAATCTTCTCCTCCTTCTCCTGAATTGCTTTTTCCACCAATTCTATTCATTGCAATTGCAAGATTTTCATGTGCTTCCTTGCTTATTGAACCATAAGACATAGCTCCAGTCTTGAATCTTTTAACAATTTCAGTCCATGGTTCAACTTCTTCAATAGGAATTGGGTTGTAATCAACAAATTTTAAAAGCCCCCTAATTGTCATTAATTGCTCCTCTTGTTTATTGATAAGCTCAGAGTATTCTTTATATGAGCTATAATTTTCAGTTTTTACAGAATCTTGAAGTTTTGAAATTGTATTAGGGTTTAACATATGGTTTTCCCCATCTCTTCTCCACCTATATTCCCCTCCTGTTTTAATAGAAGAGAAGTCAGGCTCTGAATTAAATGCAAATTTAACTCTTTGACTAATTTCTTTTTCAAGAACATAAAGTCCAACGCCTTCTATTCTTGTAGGTGTGTTTTTAAAATATTTATTTATAAAATTTGTTTTTAATCCTAATGCTTCAAAAATTTGAGAACCTCGATAAGAATTTAATGTAGAGATTCCTATTTTGTTCATTACTTTAAGAATTCCCTTAGCTATTGCATCATTGAAATTTGCTATAGCAGACTCTAAACTAATGCCTTTAATATATCCAGTTTTATGATGATAGCTTATTATTTCATTAACGAGATAAGGGTTAATAGCACTTGCTCCATATCCAAATAACATTGAAAAATGATGAGGTTCTCTTGGTTCAGCAGATTCAATTATAATTCCAAATTTTGACCTCTTTTTTCTATTAATCATTGTTTGATGAACAAAGGAACAAGCAAGTAAAATAGGAATAGGTGCCATCTTTTTAGAAACCTTTCTATCACTCAATATTATTATATTAATACCTTCATCAACAAACCTTTCAATTTTTAAAACAATTTCATCAAGAGCTTCTTCTATTCCATTATGACCTTTTTTAAATTCATATAAACATTCTAGGGATCTTGACTTAAACTTTTCATGATTAATATATTTAATCTTATCAAGGTCTTCGTTTGATATAATGGGATTATTAATATTTAGACTTATTGAATGTTCTTCAATAACATCGAAGATATTGTAACCTTTACCTAGTGATAAACTTGTATCAGTTATTATTTCCTCTCTGATTCCGTCTAGTGGAGGGTTTGTTACTTGTGCAAATAGTTGTTTAAAGTAATTATATACTAATTGTGGTTTTTTTGAAAGAACAGCAAGTGGAGTATCTATTCCCATAGACCCAATAGATTCCTTCCCGCTTATACTCATAGGGATTATAATCTTTTTGAAGTCTTCTTTAGTATAGCCAAATATTTTAAGCCTAACTTCAAAATCAATTTTTTCATCTGGCGTTCTATTTCCAGTGTATGAGATATCACTTAATTGTAAAACATTTTTAGTAATCCATTTTTTATAGGGCCTCTGAGTGACTATGTTATCCTTAATTTCAGTATCATTAATAATTCTACCTTCGTCCATATCAACTAAAAACATTTTACCTGGTTCTAATCTTCCATGAGACAATATATTCTCTGGATCAAGATCTACTACTCCTGTTTCAGATGACATAACCACATAACCATCTTTTGTAACTGTATATCTTGAAGGTCTTAATCCATTTCTATCTAGTAGAGCACCAATATATTTACCATCAGTGAACGGGATAGATGCAGGACCATCCCATGGTTCCATAATGCAACTATTATACTTATAAAAAGCTTTTTTTTCGTCTGTCATTGAATTATGCTTTTCCCATGCTTCAGGAACCATCATCATCATAACTTCTGGCAAAGATCTTCCTGTCATTAGTAATAATTCGAGAACCATATCCATGGATGCAGAATCTGATTTTCCAGGGATTATAATGGGTAAAATTTTAGACATATCCTCTTTAGAAATACCTGCTGATTTAAAAAGCTCTTCCCTAGTTTTCATTCTACTAATATTTCCTTTTAAGGTATTTATTTCTCCATTATGACACATGTATCTAAATGGTTGAGCTAAATCCCATGTTGGGAAAGTATTAGTTGAAAATCTTTGATGAACAAGTGCCAGCTTAGTTACTAGAGTAGGATTTTTTAAGTCAGTATAGAATCTCTCAATATCTTCAGGAATTAGAAGCCCTTTATAAATAATTGTTCTAAGACTTAAACTTGAAAAATAAAAGTATTCCTTTTGATTAAGTTCAGATGAGTAGATTAGATTTTCACTAATTTTTCGGGCAATAAAAAGTCTTAAATTAAAATCTTTATCACTTAACGAAGAACTATTACTTTTAATAAAAACTTGTTTTATTTGAGGTTTGGTATTACTAGCTATTGTTCCTACAACTTTTGAATTAACTGGAACATCCCTCCACCCTAATATCTCTAGATCTTGTTTCCGTATTTCATCTTCAAAAATCTTAATACAGTGATTAGATTGATTTACTTTATTAGGTAAAAAAACCATACCAACAGCATATTCATTTGAATCAGGAATACTAAAATCACATTGTTTAACAAAGAAATTATGAGGAATTTCAATAAGTATTCCCGCTCCATCACCAGTTCGTCCATCAGAGCTTACTGCACCTCTATGTTCTAGACATGTTAATATATTAAGTGCTTGACTTATAATAGTATTAGTCTTCCTTCCATTTAAACTACATATAAATCCAGCACCACAATTGTCATGTTCAAACTCAGACAGATATAAACCTTGGTTTTTTAGTTTCATAAGTGATTTACAAAAATATAATTATCAGTCATCCATTAACATCTATCTACTTAAAACAAAATGGTTTAATAGTATAATTATTAAATTGATAGAAAAAGGATTATTAAAATAAGTATTTGATATATATAAGCTAGAAACTTAAGAATAATGCAGATAAATTTAGCTAATTAACTCCCATTCACCTGTTTGAAGTAATTTTTCTGCTTGCTTGAATTTTAAGGTCTTAATTTCACCAGAATTAGAATTTTTGATTTCGACTTTTTCATTTCTTCCAATTTTTGGTATTTCACGTGTTACTGTTTCAACTTTCTGATTTTGGTTACTTGCACTAGCTCCAACTCTTCTGGCTCTCGCAGCTAATTCATCACTATTTAAGCTTTCTTGTTTTGATGTTTCATAATCGTTACTTTTTGAACCATTGCTAGATGCATCTTTAATTTTTTCCTGATTATCTGGAAGATTAGATTTAAAAAGGAACGAAAGTAGTTCTTTATTAAGAATATGAATCATTGACTTAAACAATTCATATGCCTCAAATTTATAAATCAAGAGTGGATCCTTTTGTTCATGAACAGCTAATTGAACTGACTGCTTTAACTCATCCATTTTTCTAAGATGATTTTTCCATTTTTCATCAATAATTGCAAGTGATATATTTTTTTCAAAATCATCAATTAAATTTTCACCGTTGCTTTCGTATGATTTTTTAAGATCAGTTACAATATTTATTATTTTTTTTCCATCTGTAAATGGAACTACAATCCTTTTAAAGGAATTGGTTTTGTTTTCATAAACATTTTTTATTACTGGGAAAGCTAGTGTTCTATTTAATTCTTTTTTATTTCTATAAAAAGTATTTAATTCTTCATATAAATTATTAATTAAATCATCTTCACTAGTTCCTAGAAATTCATCTTCAGTTATTGGGGATGACATTGAGAAAGTAGTTATCAGTTCAAATTCAAAGTTTTTATAATTATTTGAGCTTTTATTTTCTAGAACAATTTCTTCAATAGTGTCAAACATTATATTAGTTATATCTATCTGAAGTCTATCTCCTTTCAAAGCATTTTTTCTTAGTGTATAGATAATATTTCTTTGAGAATTCATAACATCATCATACTCCAATAATCTTTTCCTTATACCAAAGTTATTTTCTTCAACCTTTTTTTGAGCTCTTTCAATTGATTTTGTGACCATTGGATGTTGAATGTTTTCTCCGTCTTTCAATCCCATTCTATCCATTATATTTGAAACTCTGTCTTGACCAAATAATCTCATTAAATTATCTTCAAAAGAAACATAAAATTGAGAACTTCCTGGATCACCTTGCCTACCAGACCTTCCCCTTAGCTGTCTGTCAACTCTTCTTGAGTCATGTCTCTCAGTTCCAATAATTGCAAGACCTCCAGAATCGATAACATCTTTACTTAATTTAATGTCTGTTCCTCTACCAGCCATATTTGTAGCTATTGTAACTACTCCTGGATCACCAGCTTCAGCAACTATATCAGCTTCTTTTTTGTGGAGTTTTGCATTAAGTACATTATGGTTTACATTTGATCTGCTTAGCATTTTACTAAGTAATTCAGAAATTTCAACAGATGTAGTTCCAATTAGAACTGGCCTTTTATTATTTCTAAGATTTATTACTTCCTCAATTATAGCATTATATTTTTCTCTTTTTGATTTATAGATTAAATCGTCCTGATCTTTTCTTACTACTGGTCTATTAGTTGGAATTTCAGTAACATCTAGTTTATAGATTTCCCAAAACTCTCCAGCTTCAGTTACTGCTGTTCCTGTCATACCAGAAAGTTTAGTATATAATCTAAAATAATTTTGAAGAGTTATAGTTGCAAAAGTTTGAGTAGCTGCTTCAATTTTTACATTCTCTTTTGCTTCTATAGCTTGATGAAGTCCATCTGAGTACCTTCTTCCATCCATGATTCTTCCAGTTTGTTCATCTACAATCATTACTTTATTTTCAACTACTACATACTCAACATCTTTTTCAAATAATGTATAAGCTTTTAACAATTGATTTATACTGTGAATCCTTTCACTTTTAATATTAAAATCATTAAATAGATTGTTTTTCTCTTCGGCTTCTTCTTCACTAGACAAACCTTTATTCTCTATAGTAGATACTTCAGTAGAAATATTAGGCATTATGAAGAAATCTTTATCATCTAAGTCTTGAGAAAGAGTCTCAATCCCTTTGTCAGTAAGCTCAATCTGATTGTTTTTTTCATCAATTGTAAAGTATAACTCTTCATCAATCTGATGCATTTCTCTATTATTGTCTTGCATGTAGAAATTTTCAGTTTTTTGAAGCTTTTGTTTTATACCTTCTTCACTTAAAAATTTGATTAATGCTTTGTTTTTTGGAAGACCTCTAAAAACCCTATAGAGTAGAAAACCTCCTTTGTCATTTTCTGAGTTATTAATTAATTCTTTAGCCTCGGAAAGGATAGTGGAAAGATATGTTTTTTGAAGGGTAACAAGTCTTTGCATTTTTGGTTTAAGATTATCGAACTCATGTCGATCCCCATCTTTTGTAGGTCCTGAAATAATTAGTGGAGTCCTAGCATCATCAATAAGAACTGAATCTACCTCATCAATAATTGCATAGTTATGCTTCCTCTGAACAATATCATCTAGAGAGTGGGACATATTATCTCTTAAATAGTCAAAACCAAACTCATTGTTAGTTCCATATGTTATATCGGCATCATATGCCTTTTTTCTTTCAGGAGAATTAGGTTTATGAAAGTCAATACAATCAATTCTAAGTCCATGAAATTCAAGAATTGGACCCATCCATGCGCTATCTCTTTTTGCTAAGTAATCATTAACAGTTACAAGGTGAACTCCGTCCCCAGTAAGTGCATTTAGATATATTGGCAACGTAGAAACTAGTGTCTTTCCCTCTCCTGTTTGCATTTCACCAATTCTACCTTGGTGCAGAACAATTCCTCCAATTAATTGAACATCGTAATGAATCATATCCCAGACAACATTTTTGCCAGCTGCATCCCAATTATTCTTCCAAATACATTTGTCATTTTTAATCTTTGTATAGGATTTTTTTGCTGCTATTTCTTTATCAAAATCAGAGGCAACAACTTCAATCTCTTCATTATCAAAAAATCTTTTTGCTGTTTCCTTAACAACAGCAAATGCCTCAGGTAATAATTCATCTAAAATTTCTGCTTTTTTTAATATTAAGTCATTTTCCAAAGATTCAACTTGTTTAAAAAAAAGTTCTTTCTCCGTATTTGATGACTCATTTGAAATTTTAATGTTTATGTCATTAATCGATCGATTAATATCTAAAGTTTGATCAGAAATTGATTTTTTAAATTCAGTTGTCTTATTTCTAAGTTGATCATTTGAAAGAGATGACATTTTATTAAAGTGATCATTAATATTATCAACTAGTGGAGTAATTTTTTTTAGATCTTTCCCAGATTTATCCCCAAGAAATACCTTCAAAAGGGAGTTAACAATGGACATATTATTTTTTTTTCAAATTTATTTAAAAATTACCAATAAATATTAATCTATTATGATTAATACTCGTCCTCGTTCCAAAGGTAATCATCTTCTGTAGGGAAATCTGGCCAAATCTCTTGAATTGATTCATATACATCACCTTCATCCTCTAAAGATTGAAGATTTTCAACAACTTCAAGTGGAGCACCTGTTCTAATTGAGAAGTCAATTAGTTCATCTTTTGATGCCGGCCAAGGTGCATCACTTAAATAGGAAGCTAGTTCTAATGTCCAATACATGAAACTTATTTTCTGCAAAAATATATTATAACTCCAGAAAACCAAAGAAATTCTATTCTTTTACTCTAGAAAAAGAAATTAGTAGTAGTAAAACGGATAATAAAATAGAGATTCTTGCAATGAAATCACCATTCTTGCTATAAAAAGTTTTTTTGTCTATTGCGTATGCAACTCCGCTCAATATTCCTTTCTCATCAAAAGGTAATATTTCATCATACTCTCCAATTTCATTTATGATTGAAGAAACTCCTGAATTAGCACTTCTAACAATGTATCTTCTGTTTTCAATGGCTCTTAAACGAGCATAACTTAATAAGTGTCTATGCCCTGGTGTATTACCCCACCATGCATCATTTGAAATAATTGTTATAAAATTTGCACCTAGATTTACATAATCAGCAACATATTCACCATAAATTGATTCATAGCAAACTATTGGAACTGTTTTTAAGTTTTTCTTAGAGTGTTTAAAAATCTTCCTTTCAGATTTATGTTGTGTTCCTCTAGAAACTGTGGTGCCACCTAAATCAACCATTATATTCCCAAAAATAGGTTCTAGTAAAGATTTCAATGGCATATATTCAGACCCGACAACAAGTTTAGATTTATGATTATATTCAAATTCTTTATTTGCTGAAAAATTCATAGAAGAATTATAATAATCAATCCATAATTTCTCTCTAACTAGATTGGCTGTTCTAGAAGGTTTTTCAATTTGATTTTGATATAATTTATAAAACTGAATACCAGAGATCAAGTTTGTGTTACTAAAATCATTTAGGTAGTCACTCAAACTATCATGCAACTTTGAATACTTGAAATAGTCAACATTTTCTCCATACCCTTCGGAAAAGTATGTTTCAGGCGTAATAACAAAATCATATTGATTAGTTCTTAACTCTTCATTAGTTAGGTCTTTAAAAATTTCATAATATTCAAGATTAGTATCTGATTTACCACTCCATGGATCTATTCTTGGTTGAGTAATTAAAACTTTAAACTTTTCTCCTAATTCAATCTTTTGTTTAACTAAAAATGAAATAATAATTGGAATACATATCAATATTAATCTTGGAAAAATTCTAATATAGAACCTTCTAGGATCTTTGAAGCTTGGATATGTTCTAATCAAATTAAATAAGATAATGTTAGAGCTAAGTACCCATAGGCTTCCACCAAAAACTCCAGTAAACTCATACCATTGAATCCAACTTATTCTTTCAGAAAACACATTACCTAAGTTTAACCATGGCCAGGAAAACTCCCAGTTTAAATGAAACTTTTCAAAAGCAATCCAAAAGGTAATAAAGAATAAAGCTCCAGCTTTAAAATCAACTTTTCTTTTAACTCTACTGTAAAGTATTAGTATTAAAGAGTAAAATAAAGAGTTAACTAAATTTGCAAAAATGAATCCTGGTAATGAGCTGTTAACTATCCACCAAGTTGTTGCTATATTCCATGTTAAGAATGCTATAAAGGAGTAGAAAAATAATCTTAAATACTTCTTAGCAAGAGGATCTTTACTTATTAGATCTTCAACATAAAGTATTGGAATTAAGCTTATAAATATTAGGGGTGTAAAACCATTAACTGGCCATGAACATGCTAATAAAAAACCTGTAGTTAAGGAATATGCAAGAAGTCTACTCACATTTAAAAGTTTAAAAGATTTTACAATCTAATATTACAATTTTTTTATAAATTGAGTGTCATAAGAATCATGATAAAATCTTTCATACCTAATTTTCTAACTTTATTAAATTTGATTTGTGGTTGTTTTTCAATTGCATTTGCTTTTCAATTTCAATTTGATGCAGTATTAATACTTGTTCTAATGGGTGTTCTGCTTGATTTTCTTGATGGAATGGCAGCTAGACTTTTGCATGCAGAATCTAATTTTGGGAAACAATTAGATTCACTCTCTGATCTTGTGACAAGTGGAGTTGTTCCTGGTATAGTGGTTTATCAGTTATTTAAATTATCAGGTAATCGAGTTTTAGATTTTGATTTAAACTCATTTATTAATCCAATATTTAATTTAGACCTAGTATTTTCTATTTCACCTGTTGCATTTATTGCTTTCCTTATCACTTTAGGTTCAGCAGTTAGGTTAGCTAAATTTAATACTACTGACTATACAGACGAATTTGAAGGCCTTCCAACTCCTGCTAATGCACTTTTTTTTGCTGCACTTCCTTTATTAATTGACCATGTTTATCTAATAGAATCAAAGGAATATTTACTAAATAATTATACTTTGATTACACTTACAATATCAAGTGTTATTTTAATGAATATTCCATTTAGACTTTTTTCATTAAGAATATCTTTAAGGAAACATGATTATAATATCTTTAAGATATTGACTATATTTTTGTCAATTCCGTTAATTCTAATATTTGGACTAGGAGGATTCTCCTTAGTTATAATATTATACTTATTTCTAAATGTAATAAGGAACTTGTGGTCTTTGATTTAAAAGTTAAATATTTTTTCTTTTAAATTCAAAGCTCTTACCCAGATATACTTTTCTTACTATTTCATCTTTAGCAAGATCTTCAGGAATACCTTCTTTTAAAATTTCCCCTTCGAACATAAGATATGTTCTGTCAGTAATTGCAAGGGTCTCTTGTACATTGTGGTCTGTTATTAAAATACCTATATTTTTCTTTTTTAATACTGATATTATAGATTGAATATCTTCTACAGCTATTGGATCTACTCCAGCAAATGGCTCATCTAATAATAAGAATTTTGGATCATTAGCTAAAGCTCTTGCAATTTCAGTTCTTCTTCTTTCTCCTCCTGATAATAAATCACCCCTGCTTTTTCTAATTTTGACGAGACCAAATTCTTCCATCAATTGTTCAGCTTTCTCTTTTTGTTGATTTTTTGTTAAGTCTGTAAACTCTAATATGCCAAGGATATTATCTTCTACAGATAGTTTTCTAAAAACAGATTCCTCTTGTGCTAAATATCCAATACCTTTTTGGGCTCTTTGATACATTGGGAAACTTGAAATGACTTCTTCGTCTAGAAAAATATCACCTCCTTCGGGCTTAATTATTCCAACGATCATATAAAATGATGTTGTTTTTCCTGCTCCGTTTGGACCAAGTAATCCGACAATTTCACCTTGATTGACTTCAATAGAAATATTATTTACAACTTTTCTACCTCTGTATGATTTTGAAATTTCTTCAGCTTTTAGAATCATTTAGCAAATATTATGTATTTAATTTTTGATATCCAATTTTTGAAATTATAATACTTATTTCATAGAGAACTAAAATTGGTATAGTAACGATAATTTGACTGGCTATATCTGGAGGAGTTATTATCGCTGAAAGACTTAAGACTATAACCAAAGCAAATTTTCTATTTTTTCTTAAAAAATCAGGTGTTACTAGACCTACCTTAGTTAAATAGTGAATTATTATTGGTAATTCAAAGATTAGTCCTGAGGCTAATACGGAAGCTCTAAGAAGACCTATATAACTAGCTAGGTCAAAATCATTAAATACCTCTTCACTTATTGTATAGTTTCCTAAAAAATTTATTGACAATGGAGTGACCACATAATATCCAAATAAAACTCCAATAAAAAATAATGTTGAAGTTATAAAGATAAAACCTCTTGCTCCATCTTTTTCTTTTTTATATAATCCAGGACTTATAAATTTCCAAAATTCAAATATTACATAGGGAAAGGAGATAATAAAACCTGCCAAAATAGACGTCCACAGATGTGCTGAAAATTGTCCTGAGACAGTTCTGCTTTGAATTCTAAACGGAAGTTCTTCAAAGCAAAAAGCATCTCCTCCAATAGATTGTGAAATAGAACAAAATAATTGATAGCTAATAAAATCACCTTTTTTAGGACCAAAAATAATTTGATCAAAAATTATATCTTTTGCTAAAAATGCAACTGTAGCAAAAAGTAAAATGGATATTGTTGATCTTAGTATGTGCCATCTTAATTCTTCAAGATGATCTAGAAATGACATATCTCTGGACTTACTCATTGTTAACTCCTTCTTTAATTATATCTAAAATATGAACGATACCCAAATATACGTTACTGTTGTTTGTAATTAACACTTGACTTATTCTATTTTCCTTCATATGTATAAGTGCTTCAATAGCCAAAGTATTTTCAGTCATTATTTTAGGGTTTTTATTCATAAAATCTGAAGCAGATATATTTTCAATATTTTGTTTTTTTTCTATAATCCTCCTTATGTCACCATCAGTAACAACTCCTATAATAACATTATCCTCTACTACAGCAGTAGCTCCATACATGTTAGATGAAATTTCATCAATAATTTTTAAGAAGGAAGATGATTTTTCTACTAAAGGTTTTCTATTACTGTCTATTAAATCATTAAGTGTTAAGGTCAATTTTTTTCCTAAATTTCCAGATGGATGATATTTACTAAAATCTAATGGTGTAAAACCTTTTACTTTTTGCAGAGTCATGGCAATTGCATCACCAATTGCTAGATGACATGTTGAACTAGTTGTAGGAGCTAGATTATTATGACATGCTTCTCTGTCAATTTTTGTATGGATAAACATTTTTGATAATTTATCTAGTGAGGAATTTTTTACACATGAAATTCCAATCAGAATTATCTTATTCTTTGTTAGATAATTAGAGAGTGACTTAATCTCATCTGATTCTCCACTTTTGGAAATGCATATAACTATATCATCTTTGTCAATAACACCCATGTCACCATGAAGTGCATCTGCTAAGTGTACAAAAATTGATTTTGATCCTGTAGAATTTAAAGTAGCAGAAATTTTCATTCCTATAATAGCACTTTTACCAATTCCTGTAAGAATAATTTTACCAGGACACTCTTTTAGAATTTCAATTATGTCACAAAAGTTTGAGTCTATTACACTAGAGAGATCAGAAATAGATTTAGACTCTAGCTTAAGTGTCTCCAAGGCAATACTTTTTATTATCTGTTGATTAGTCAAAACGGGAATTTTATTTTAAATTGTATATACTGCAAATTTAAACAATTTGAAAAAATCATAATTTGAACAGTTTAAAAGACAAATTAAAGGAAAACTTTGGTTTTTCTTCGTTTAAAAATCTTCAAGAGCCAATTATTAATAATCTTCTTGAAGGAAACAACTCATTTGTTATAATGCCCACGGGAGGTGGTAAATCACTTTGCTATCAATTGCCTGCAATAATTTTAGACGGTACAGCATTAGTTATTTCCCCCTTAATAGCTTTAATGAAGAATCAAGTTGATCTAATTAGATCAAATAATATAAACCAGTCAGTTGCACATGTATTGAATTCTACACTTAATAAAGATCAGATAGAAAAAGTTAAAGAAGATGTAAGTCGCGGAATTACTAAATTATTATTTGTTGCTCCAGAAACTTTATCTAAAAAAGAAACCATAGATTTTTTAAAAAAAGTACCTATATCATTTTTAGCAATTGATGAAGCACACTGTATTTCTGAATGGGGTCATGATTTCAGACCTGAGTATAGAAAAATTAGAGATGTTATAGATTCTATAGACTCTAAAATTAAAATTATTGCATTAACTGCCACAGCGACTCCCAAGGTTCAAGATGATATAGTTAAAAATTTAAAAATAAACGATTCTAAGCTATTTAAGTCTTCTTTTAATCGTCCAAATTTATATTATGAAGTTCGCCCAAAGAATGACGATACTGATATAGATCTAGTTAAATTTATAAAGTCTAATCAAAGTGAATCAGGAATTATATATTGTCTCTCAAGAAAAAATGTTGAAGATTTATCACTATTGCTAAATATGAATGGAATTAAAAGTTTACCATACCATGCCGGCTTAGATAAAAATATTAGAGAAGAAAATCAAGATAAATTTTTGAAAGATGATTGTGATGTTATTGTAGCTACAATAGCTTTTGGGATGGGGATAGACAAACCTGATGTTAGATATGTAGTCCATCATAATGTTCCGAAAAGTATTGAAGGGTATTATCAAGAAACAGGAAGGGCAGGGAGAGATGGTGGAAAAGGACATTGTTTAATGTATTATTCTTATCAAGATGTTGAGAAATTAGAAAAGTTAGTTTCAAAGAAAAAAACATCTGAAAGAAACATAGGTCTTATGTTATTAAAAGAGATTTCAAACTTTGCTGAGTCATCAATTTCAAGAAGAAAATACCTTCTTAGCTATTTTGGTGAAAAATACGATGCAACGATTCATAACGATCAAGATATGGATGATAATTCTAGATATCCTAAAGAAAAAATAAATGCTAAGAATCAACTTATATATTTAATTAAGAATCATTTTCTCAATAATAAAAAAGTTTTTGTAAGAGACATTACAAAAGACCTACCTCTATCTTCAGAAGATCAAATTGATGAAAGCTTCTGGAAGACTCTAATAATTTATTCAATTATTGAAGGTTTTCTTGAGAAAGACATTAATGATCTAGGTTCTGTTAAGATATCTGAAAGAGGAAAAAAATATATATCAAATCCTGAAGATTTCTATATCATGAAGGATAATGATTTTAATAAATTGTATGCAACAAAAAAAGAATCAACTAAAGTTTCAGTTATAGATGCTGAATTGATGAAAAGATTAGTTATTCTAAGAAAAAATATTGCTGAAAAGAAATCTCTTCCTCCCTATGCTATCCTTCAAGAATTTTCTCTTGAAGATATGACGTATAAATATCCAACCACATTAGAGGAGTTTAAAAACATAAATGGAGTGGGTGAGGGAAAGGTTGTTAAATTTGGAAATCAATTTATAGAATTAATAAGAGGCTATATTAAAGATTTTGATATTGTTAAATCAGATGATATAATTCTAAGAACTTCAGGTTCAAAATCTTCAAAAAAACTCTCTCTTATTCAAAATATCGACAAAAAAATTCCATTAGATGAAATAAGTGAATCAAGAGGAGTTGAGTTTAATATTTTACTGTCTGAACTGGAAAGTATAGTTTTTTCTGGAACTAAATTGGATATTGACTATTATGTTGATGATATTCTAGATGAAGATCAACAAGAAGAACTTCATGAATACTTCTTAGAGAGTGAAAGTGAAGATATATCAGTAGCTCTCAACGAATTCGAAGGAGATTATGATGAGGAAGAATTGAGAATCTATAGAATCAAATTTCTTAATGATGTTTCAAACTAATTACATAATGTTTGAGTGAAATAACATATTTAAAAGAATTCTATTAGTCCCAAACCAAAAAGCTCTAAAATTAGTATTGTCAGTCATTAATAAAATTTTTCCCTTACCACTTCTAATAACCTTGAATGGTACAGCTTTTTTTAACAGTGATAGATTTTCTTCAGAAATATAACCACTCATAAGAGGGTTAGGGCTATAGACTATAGGATTATTAAAGCTCTGTTCACTTTTAGTCATATAAACATTAGAGTTTCTAAACAATGGTAGAGTATTTGACTCGATACCATAGTTAACTGGATGACTTTTATCAATTATTGAATTAAAAATTGCTCCACCAGTTTGTTGTGCTCCAAAGAAACTTTGCCTTTCTGAAAAAGTAACATCATCAGCATTTATTTCATTTGTATGAAAGTCTATTTCAGATAAATTTGATGAAACCCATCTAACAGAATTCCTGAACGCGATTAGATTTCCTCCATCTTTTATATAATCATTAATTTGATTTTTATTAATATTCCCTCCAGTTGATTGATATTGAGAACCTTCACTGTAATCTGGAAGGATTATATGAGTATATCTACTTAGATCAATGTAGCCAAGGTCACCAACGTCTAATTTAGTAATAGGAATATTGAACCTAGTATCTAGAAGATGCCATATCTCTCCAGCATCGTAACTCCTAACTCCCTCACCTACAATAAGTCCAATCTTAGGTTCTTTAACTATTTCAAAGTTATTTGATCCTAAGTCAATACCATCGGTTATACCGGTTGATTGAGATTTAACATTTATACCAGTTTTTGAAGAGACCTCAATTAATAGTTTATATATTTCATCTGAATTAAGAGATTGATTTTGAACAGATATCATATAAGTGCCAAAGTCAAATTTTTCGCCATTTATAGCAAATGTTCGTGTAGCTGTTTTTACTCTCAAACCACTTTTAATCAACTGATATACAGCAGATTGAGCATAATACTCATGTGGCTCAAAAATATATGCATAGTCTGATTTATTATCAACACTTCCATTTACTCTTTTTAAATTTTCTACTTCTTTAGATTTTATTCCAAGTTTACCAGGCTTGTTTAATCTGTTTGTGTTGTCATAATTTACATTGAAAGCTAATGGAAAAGTCCATGCTGAAACATCGTAAAATAGACTATCATTAAAGGTTGTTTGAGTGTCAAACATAGCTCTTATCAATGTTCTTTTAGGTTGATTAAGAGGGACAATGAAACTATTATCTTTTGAGTATTTTGTGCCGTTTACTTCAACATCTTGGGATAAAGTATTAAATTTAATTTTATGACTTTTTAATACCTCAGCTAGATGATTAACGGTTGATTTATCTTTCTGCTTCCCAAAAATAATACTTTCATACTTAGAAGCAGAATCTATCTGCTTATCATGAAAGTCCTTCATATAGTTAAGTAGTTTGACTCTCATATTCTGAGCAGCCTTAAGAGTTGAAAAAGCAGCAGTTAATTGATTTCTAATTGTAAAAGGGAAAGTTAGTATCCCATTAACACTTTCTTGTATATGTCCTCTTGAGCTTCCTTGTTCAAATAATATCCCAATACTTCCGTTAGCATCTGGGTATGTTGAAGCTTTTCCAAAGAAAAAGTCATCATAACTTTCCTCAGAATAATAAAGAGATCCAATTTTATTTAAAGCATCCTCATGGTAAGTACCTATCTCTTTAGTAAGAGCTTGATTTAAATCAGATATTAAAGGATTTTTTCTTTCTGGAACACCGGGTTGAAAAAAGAAAGATGAGTTTGTTCCCATTTCATGATGATCAGTAAGAATATTAGGCATCCAATTAGTAAATGTTTCTATTTTAGCATTAGTTTCAGGCAGTTGATTTGGAAGCATATCTCTATTCAAATCAAACCAATAATGATTTGTTCTTCCTCTAGGCCAGTACTGATTATACTCACGATCACTAGGATCAGGATTTAAGCTTTGATTCTTATTCATATTTGCCCACTGAGAAAATCTTTGAAGTCCATCTGGGTTAAAACTTGGATCTAAAAGGATAACAGTATTTTCAAGAAGTTGCTCTGTTTCATTAGAATCACTAGCCAGAAGGTGATACATTAATAATAAACTTGCATTAGAACCACTTGGTTCATCTCCATGAACTGAGAAACCTTGGTATACAACAATCGGCATTTTTGACACATCTATATCTTCATTTTTTGAGTCTGATAATTTAAGATGTTCTTCTCTAATTTTTTCTAGATTTGAATGGTTAGACTCACTAGTTATAATCATTAACCATGAAGTCCTATTTTCGTATGTTTTACCTCTTTCAACTAATCTTACTCGTTTAGAGGCTTTAGAAAGCTCTTGAACATAATGACTTAGTTTGTCATGGCTAACATGAAATTCTCCAACCTGATGACCAATTACACTTTCAGGAGTAGGTATAGAAGGATTATAATTTGCAGTGTCATTTAAATAGTAATCAAGCTGAACTTGAGCATTCAAACAAAAAAGTGGAGTAAGTATAAATAATAGCTTTTTCATGGTAGAGTTTTTATTTTAATATTTATTCAGCATCATCTTCAAAGTCTACATCTGCAAAATCTTTTTCTTCTTCAACACTTTCTTCAACACTTTCTTCTTCTTTTACGTTTTCAGGTTCTTCACTTTTTGGTTTTGGAACCTCTTTATTTTCTTTTTTTGATTCAAAATCCTTATCATGCTTCTCGCTAATTACTTCTTCACCTTTATTTTCAATGATGAAATCACAAGTTTCTTTTAATGAAGAATTAAATTCAGCAAAATCCTCTTTGTATAAATAAATCTTATGTTTTTTAAAATAAAATGTACCATCTTCATTTGTGAATTTTTTACTTTCAGTTATAGTAAGGTAATAATCACCAGCTTTTGTTTCTCTTACATCAAAAAAATAAGTTCTTCTTCCGGCTCTTAACGCTTTAGAAAAAATTTCTTCAACATTGTAATCTTTTTGGTTTTCCATAATTTATATTTTAATCAAATATAATCAAATCTCTTTATTAATCTCTGTGTTCTGTTTACTGAACAAATCCTTATAAAAACCTTTAATGTTTATTAAATCAGAATGAGTTCCATCTTGAATAATACAGCCATTTTCTAAAACGATTATTCTATCTGCATTTTTTACACATGAGACTCTGTGACTAACAATTAATAATGTTTTATCCTTAAAATTGTTATTTAAGTTTTTGATAATTCTATCTTCAGTATCTGAGTCTAATGATGAAAAACAATCATCAAATAAATATATTTCAGAATCTTTTATAAAAGATCTTGCTATTGAGAGTCTTTGAACTTGACCTCCAGATAATGTTACTCCTCTTTCACCCAATATCGTTTCATATCCTTTTTTAAATTTTAATATTTCAGAATCTATCTCAGCTAATATAGCGGCTTGTTTTACTTCATCTTTTGTAGCATTAGGGTTTCCAAACTCAATATTTTTTTGAATGCTTTCTGAAAATAAAAAGTTATTCTGAGTGACATAACTTATGTTTTTTCTTAATTCGTTCAATTCTAGAGATTTTAAATTTTTATCTCCAATAAAGACATCTCCACTACTGGGGTCATAAATTCTACAAATTAGATCTAATATTGATGTTTTTCCAGATCCAACCTTTCCAACAATCCCTATAGTTTTTCCCTCTTCAATTTTTAAATTAAAAGAATTAAAAATCTTAATTCCAGTTTGATCGTATTCAAATGAAACATTTTTAAAAATAATATCCTTGGCCTGTTTTTTAGTCATTTTTAAAGTACCATTTTCTAATGATGTGTTTGAATCAAGAAATTCATTAATTCTTTTTTGAGATGCTTCCGCTTGTTTTATTATTGATGTTACCCATCCTACAAGAGTTACAGGCCAGGTTAACATATTAACATAAATTATGAATTCAGCTACTACACCTATTTCAATATTCCCATCTATATATTCTTTCCCACCTATAAATATTACTATTAAATTACTTAGCCCAATTAAGAATAAAATAATAGGAAAAAACCAAGCCTGAATTTTTGCAAGGCTAAGATTATTCTTAAAACTTTCAATAGCATATTTATCAAATTTATTGAATATCAGATCCTGAATGTTAAATGATTTTAGAACTGATATTCCACTAAAACTTTCTTGTGAATAGGTTGATAAATCGGATAAACTTTCTTGAACCTTAGTACTCTTTTTATTAATTAGATCACTTATTTTGTATATAAAAATTGATAAAATAGGAAGAGGGATCAAGCTATAGATTGTAAGTTTAGGGGCCACACTAAACATATATGAAATAATCACAATAAATAATATTATTGCGTTTGTTCCATACATCAAAACAGGCCCATAGTACATCCTCACTTTACTCACATCCTCACTAATTCTATTCATTAAGTCACCAGTTCTATTTTTTTTGTAAAAAAGCTGGTCAAGTGATTGATAATGAGAAAAAATCTGATTTTTAACATCAAACTCTATAAATCTTGAAACGTTGATTATTGTTTGCCTCATTAAAAAAGTGAAAAAACCTGAGATAAGAGATGCACCAATTATAAAAATAATATTCATTAAAAGAACTTCTTTCAATTCATCTGGTGTAACAGACTGAATGTTAAGGTAATTCTCAATTGAAGTCATCGAATCACCTACAAGTCTTGGAGTAACTAATGAGAAAACTCTTGACACTACAGTGATAATCAATCCTAGTATTAATCTTCCTTTATATTTAAGTAAGAAATTATTTAGTCTCTTTAATTCTTTCATAGAGTCAAACAAATATAAACTTTATAAGTACTAATTAATTTTAATTATATGTTATAATTGACTAGTTTTGGCGGAGTTCTTTACAAATGTTAAATAGAAGACATATTCGTACGAAGGTTATCCAATCAATATATTCAAACTCTGTTGAATTATTAGATCATAGTACACTTAAAACTTATATAACTAAGAGTTCAACTACAACTCTTGACCTTTTGTATTGTATGATCGATTTTATTAAAGAAATCAACATTCATTTCAATAATATTGAATCAAAAAAATTCTCATGTTCATTTGTATCTCAAAATCCTTATTTCTTTTTCTTCAATAAGCTAAATCAAAAAAGTTTCAAGAGAAAACATATAATCAATTGGGATCTAAACCTAAATTATATAATGGATTTACAATCTGATTTTATTGAACTCAATAAAAAGTATCTAGACTTAAATAAGGATGACGATGAAAGTAAATTAAGTTTTTTCATAGAGAGCTATTCAGGGATTATTGCAGATTCTAATATGCTTTATGATTTTTTTGAAGATCAAAATATTAACTGGGTTAATGACTTTCCTTATGTCAATTCATTCATATTGAAAAACATAGAAAAAATTGACATTCAAAACACTAACTCATTTCACCTTCCTTCACTTTTTGATTATCAAGATGAGGTAGAATTTGGTCAAGATTTATTTAATAATATACTTACTAATAATGAAGAGTTAAAAAATCATTTAATAGGAAGAACTCCAAATTGGGATTCTGAAAGGATTGCAAAGATTGATTATGCTATTTTATTAACATCTATTGCTGAACTTTTATATTTCCCTTCAATTCCTCCAAAAGTTACCATTAATGAATACATAGAGATTGCAAAAGAATTTTCTTCTCCTAGTTCTGGTAAGTTTATAAATGGTGTTATTGATAAACTAATAAAAGATTTAACGGAGAAAGGACTGATTGTTAAAACAGGACGAGGTCTTATTTCGTAAATTTTAGTAATTTTAAAAAAAATAAATAATTATGATATTTAACAGAAATATTTTTATAATTATGAGTCTTTCTCTTTTGCTCTTTTCATGTAATGAAACTGCAGCAAGTAAGATCAAGGCTGATAGTAAGTCAAATTCTGATCTTCAACCAAGTTATGCTGAAATTACTTTTGATAAAATTTACCATGATTTTGGAAATGTAAATGAAGGTGAAATTGCAAAAACGATCTTCACATTTACTAATACTGGTGAAAATGACTTATATATTGTAGATGCCGTTGGTAGTTGTGGTTGTACAGTTCCTAAATATCCTAAGAATATTCCTATTAAACCTGGAGAAAATGGTGAAATAGAAGTAAACTTTGATACTAATGGAAGACCTAATTTACAGCAAAAAATGATCAAGGTTTCTGCTAATACTCCTGACGGAGGGCAGCTTTTAAGAATACAAGCTTTTGTTGAATCTAAAAATAAATAACAATGGAATCTCAATTTCCCTATCTTCTAGCTCTCGCATTTGTTTTTTTAATCTTTATCGTGATCCCCTCAATCAGACGAGGTAGTAAAGAAAAGAGTTTCCTAAAAAATTTAAAAAAAGGAGATAGAATTATCACTAAGTCAGGTGTTCATGCAAGAATAAATGAATTTGATGAAAAGAATACTACTTGTGTCATTGACACTATGGCAGGAAAATTAAAAATTGAAAAATCTGCTATTTCTTTAGAGCTTTCATCTAATTTAAAAACTTAATGTATAGCTTAATAAGAAAAATTCTTTTCCTTTTTGATGCTGAGTTAATTCATGAATTTTCAGTTAAATTAATTAAACTTTTAAGTAAACTACCTTTTTCAAAGTATATACTTCGTTATTTTTTCCTTGTTAATAATCAATCACTAGAAAGAAATCTATTTGGTTTAAAATTTAAAAATCCAGTAGGTTTAGCTGCAGGGTTTGATAAAAATGCTGAATGCTATAATGAGTTTTCAAATTTTGGTTTTGGTTTCATAGAGATTGGAACTGTAACACCTTTACCTCAGCCAGGTAACCCAAAAAAAAGAGTATTTAGATTAATAGAGGATAAATCTTTAATTAACAGGCTTGGATTTAACAATAAAGGTCTAGAAGTAATCAAAAAAAATCTTAGGAAAAAAAGAGATGTTATAATTGGTGCTAATATTGGTAAGAATGTTTTTACTGAAAATAAAGATGGATATAAAGACTATCTAAAATGTCTTGATGGACTTCATGATTCTGTTGATTATTTTGCTATCAATATAAGTTCTCCCAATACAAAAAATCTAAGACAGTTCCATAATAAGGAATTATTAAAGCCTTTGCTTGAAAATTTAATTAACTACAATAATAACAAGCCTTCAAAAAAGCCGATGTTATTAAAAATTTCGCCTGATCTTGAAAAAAATGAACTTGATGATATAATTTCATTAGTTTCTGAACTTAAAATAGACGGTATTATAGCAACAAATACAACTATTTCAAGAGATATGGTAAAGTCTAAACTTGGAAATGAAACTGGAGGTCTAAGTGGGCAATTGCTAAATGAAAAGAGTAATGATATTATAAAATATCTTAGAAAAAATTTAGATAATAACTTCCCTATAATTGGTGTAGGTGGTGTAATGACAAAAGAGGACGCAATCAAAAAGTTAAATGCAGGTGCAGATTTAATTCAATTATATACTGGATTTATCTACAAAGGTCCAGAGTTAATTAAGGATATTAATAAAGCTATTATCAGTCAAAGTAACTAAAACTTTCATTAGCTTTAATGTTCTTTAATGTTTCATAAATTAGTTTAATAACATTTTCTACATCATCTTTTTGAACCATTTCAACAGTAGTGTGCATATATCTTAATGGAAGAGAGATAAGTGCAGATGGAACACCTCCATTGCTGTAAGCAAATGCATCAGTATCT